>Ga0307517_10005067_pt1 | contig 20017 bp, 11 predicted proteins | sample 23_EM_MG_FD_194515 | JGI IMG/M metagenome (GOLD analysis project Ga0307517, IMG submission 194515) | Populus trichocarpa ectomycorrhiza microbial communities from riparian zone in the Pacific Northwest, United States - 23_EM | ecosystem: Host-associated > Plants > Roots > Unclassified | place... | reverse complement strand
TTTGATACGCTGAAATTAAAAATAATTTTTAAAAAATAAAAAAAATATTATTTTGATGCATTTCTAAATAAAAAATATTTTGAAAAACAACCGCAACTACACTTCCACAAAACATTTTATACATGTTTTTTGCTACACATAAACTTCAACCATAATTTTTACCAAACACATATCTAAATTCAATTAACCATAGCTAACAATATTTTTTTTAAATTTATTTTTTTAAACCACAATCATAAAATTTACCTGAAATTAAACATACATCCATTATCGAAACATTCCCAAACTTCTTAAATTTGACAATCCCATTTCTAGGCCTACACCATCTTTACTTCTTTACTCCTTAAACACACTACTAATTAAGGTTAATAAAACAATACTTCTTATTTTTCACTGTTCAAGCATTATTAGAATATATTTGGAAATGGGATGTAAATGACATTCTTAAAAATTTTAAAATTTGTTTTTGTTTAAAATATTTTTTTTATATCAAAAATAATTTTTAAAAAATAATTTTTTTTTTATTTTAATATATTTTTAAATAAAAAATACTTTGAACCGTCATTGCTAATACAATTCCTAACATATAAATAATATCAAAGTTTGAACAACAAAATCTTTTATTTTGTAGAATTTTAGTCTTAATTTGGGTTATGATGATGAGAGTTTTTTTTATTATAAATACAAAAAACAATTATGTTGTTTTTTTTAGTTGATTTTATGATATAATATATATGAAATTATTTTGATTAATTTGAAATTTTTTTTTTGTTAGCTAAGGATATTTTATATAATTTTCAAAACAATTGATGTAAAATGTAAAAAAATTACCTCTAACATAATTGAAAAAGAGAGTAAAAAAGATAAATATATAAATAAAGGAATAAGAGAAGCAATAACAAGACAACTTCATTTTCTCATTATTTAACAATCACTGTACCACCGTTGTGATTCTCTCTTTGTTTCTCTCTTTCCATTGTTCTCTTCTCCTCAGATCCATACAACAACCGTTTCTCTCTTTCTCACAGATTCCCTCTAAAATTTTATTTCACCAATTGAGGTGGTTCTTGTTTCAAAGTTTAAGCTTTTTGAGTTTTTGGTGGTTTTGAGAGAGAGTGAAGAATTTGAAGTGGGGGTGTTGATGGTTGTTGAAAAGAAGATAACTTTGAAGCAGAGAGTGAGAAGGAAATAGATTTGGTGGAGGTTGTTGGGCAAATGCAGTTGTTTTTTTTATAATTATTATCTTAAAGGAGAAATAAAAATAAAGCCTTTGTTTTTGTTTAAAACAATAGATAAAAAGAGAACAAGTTCTTTTCTTGTTTGTGTTTATTGTTTTGTGGTGGGTTTTGAAAATCTAGAAGACTCAACAGGATCATCCAAAGAAGGTTAGTTTCCCTTTCTCTCTCTGTTTTTTTTTCTCCTATTAATCTTGATTTTTCTGTTGAAAAAGTTTGAATTCTCTTGTTATGAAGAATTTGGGATCTGGGTTCTTTGATTCAATTTGGGTAAATTTGGATTTTGGCTAAAGTTTTTTATTCTTAATTGTATGGTATTTTTTCTTCCGGGGGAATAGAAACTAAAAGAAAGGAAGTTGAATGGATTTTTATCAAATTCAACCACTCAATTGATCAAAAAAGAATTTTTAGGATTTTTGCGGCCTTCTTTAACTTAAGGGAAGATGAAAGATTTGATTTTCGATGGTGTTCTGTTTAGTTTTTGTTGAAGTGGAAAATTATCCTTTTGAATTAGGATCTGGGTTATTGATATTGTCTATTCGGGTGGGGAGAAAGTGTAGGATAATGGATGAAGTTTTGTAATTTGAGAAAATTGGGCTTAATCAGATTAGTAAGTAAATATGTTAAGTTTGGGGTTATTTATTCTTAATTTGCATTAAGTTCATGGTCAATTGGTTTGGTTTTGAAATGTGGTTGGATACTACTTCTAGTTAACTTGTAAATTAATTCTTTGGTTTGGTTGCTGATTTATTTTAAATTTTGAAAACTTAAGCTAATTATTTGTACTTTTATGCTCTTGATAAGTTTTAACTAGAATTTTAATACTTTTGTTACTTGTACGAAAAAATATGATCTGTTTTTAGCTTTTGGTTGCTTTGTGATCATGAAGTGGTTACAGTTTTGTCTGTCGCAATACTTATTGAAACAAATGCAAGCTGAAATTCCCCATTTCTGAACTGCTAAACTATGAATAACCTAATTGATTGGTTTGGGTTTGATGCTTGAAAATTTTGTTCCTGGTCCTAATTAGTCAGATAAATGGTTCTGATTCTCACTGATGTTGCTTCCCTCCAGAAAATAAAGGTGTTTTACTTGATATTTTTGTGTGCTGTATTGCAATTGCTAGACACTATTCTAGTCCATTAGATTCTGAATTTGATTCTTCACTAATGCATATTGTGAGCCGTGACCAATTGCAACCTGATGCCTTTCCCTAAAGTTGATGGTGCACAATTTCTCCGCTATTCATTCTTCGGTTCTTTTTTCTAATGTTTTTCATGTGTATTGATTTGTGAAAGATTTCACTATCTCATTCTTCAAGCAGTTTTTTCAGTGTAATGATGATCTTTTGGCATACAATCAAGTTAGAGATTAGTTCACTCCTAGCATGATCATTCGATAAAATTATTGGTTTATATGTGTCCAGTGTTGGCCCCCTCTGGAACACTGGTATGTCTTGCTTGCTTTGGAATATACAACTTATTTCCATTTGCTTGTTGAACTGTCGGGATCTTATTTTTGGTTATGCATGCATCTGTATATAATTCCCAGTATATGCTCTATGTATGCTATCGTTTTAACAGAGGCTTCATCTGCTTGTCTTTTTTGTCCAGAGGCTCTTGGATTTGTGTTTATGTTTTCTAATTTTTTTGTTAATTTGTTTCTAGATGCTTTTTATCTAGGCAATCCCTGCAGCAAAATCATTACATGCTTGAATCTGAAATTTTTGTCTTGTTTCAGGACTTAAAAGAGATGGAATTTTTCACTGAGTATGGGGATGCCAATAGATACAAGATTCTAGAAGTTATTGGAAAGGGAAGCTATGGAGTTGTTTGTGCTGCAATTGACACTCATACTGGAGAAAAAGTGGCAATAAAGAAAATCAATAATGTTTTTGAGCATATTTCTGATGCTTTTCGAATCTTGAGAGAAGTAAAGTTACTTAGGCTTTTACGGCATCCTGATATCGTTGAGATTAAGAGAATCATGCTGCCACCCTCAAAGAGAGAATTCAAAGACATATTTGTTGTTTTTGAGCTTATGGAATCTGATCTTCACCAAGTCATCAAAGCTAATGATGACTTGACAAGGGAACACCATCAGTTCTTTCTTTATCAGATGTTACGTGCACTGAAATATATGCATACAGGTGACTGTTTCTTTCTTACCTGCTCTGTCAAAGGCCGCTTTTGGGTCAAAATTTTCCGTCTCTAATCCTTGAAAACAGATATATGCTTGGTCATTATCTTGTGTAACAGTGTAAATGCAGCTTAAATTGTAATGCTTTTGATCTACCTCTGTTCTAAACTAAAGTTGTTTGGCTGCAGCAAATATGTACCACAGAGATCTTAAACCAAAGAATATTTTGGCAAATGCAAATTGCAAACTTAAAGTATGTGACTTTGGTCTGGCAAGAGTAGCATTTAGTGATACACCAACCACTGTTTTCTGGACGGTATGTATTCCAGCATTTTATAACAAGTATCAGTTGGCAACATCTCTCAGTTAAGAAGTTTTCATTAATAAATGCATCTTGCAGGACTATGTTGCTACAAGATGGTATAGAGCTCCAGAGCTGTGTGGATCTTTCTTTTCAAAGGTATGGCTTTTATTTACAATGTGTGGCCATTCTTTTCCAGAGCTAACCTGGTTGGAGCGTGATATAGGCTACAGTGGACTAACATTTTGGTATAGGTCGACATGTAATTTACTGGTGCTTGATTCCTAAATTTCTTACAAGTGTTGCTTTATAGTGGTACATTATTTTTGTTAACACTATGGTTATTTCTTTTGTTGAATAATGCTATAGTTATTATGTCATTGTTCAGCATATTTAATATCATTTTGGTATTTCCTTGTTTTACAATAAGCTTTTGTTGGATATGAAGCAACAGAAAATATAGTACAATTGGTTGTCCTTGCATCATTGAAGCAAAATGTTTACTTCTCCATAAAATGATTGAGTGCTTTATAGTTAGCAGTAATGCCTAGATTAAAATAATTGTTGTTCAGGGAGGACTATGAACTCTCCTGGAAGTTGAAATATCTGTCAATTCAGGTAACTGTGTCAGGTTATGTCTGTTTCTCTGGAGTGGTTTAATTGCAGTGTAAAGCTCTATAATTCTGCTGCTTATTTTTGAGTTTCTACTTGGGTGCAGTATACACGAGCAATTGATATTTGGAGCATTGGCTGCATCTTTGCTGAGGTACTGACAGGGAAGCCACTGTTTCCGGGTAAAAGCGTTGTTCATCAATTAGATTTGATCACTGATCTTCTTGGGACTCCTTCATTAGAAACCATTTCTAGAGTATGACTCTCTCGCTCACCCCCCCAGTTGGTCACAGCAATTCCTTTTCAAGTTATTGGTCATAATTTGTATTGGATTAAAATGCAGGTCCGAAATGACAAGGCAAGAAAATACTTGACAGAAATGAGGAAAAAACAGCCTGTGCCATTTGCACAGAAATTTCCAAATGCAGATCCTTCGGCACACAGGCTACTGCAAAGGCTACTAGCATTCGATCCAAAAGATCGACCAACTGCTGAAGAGGTGTGTGCTTTGTTGCATTTGCTCGCCTTAAGAATGGTGTCCTGGAATTCAATTCTTGTTGATGTATGAATGGAGCCGCTCCTTATCTTTATTTCATTGCTGAACTGATTGATGCAAGTTTTGTATAATAGGCATTAGCTGACCCTTACTTTAAGGGCCTAGCCAAAGTTGAGAGAGAACCTTCCTGTCAGCCAATCACGAAGTTGGAGTTTGAGTTTGAAAGGCGAAGGGTAACAAAGGAAGATGTTCGGGAACTGCTATACCGGGAAATACTGGAATACCATCCACAGCTGCTCAAAGACTACATGAATGGAAATGAAAGCACTAATTTTCTCTATCCTAGGTACTAAGTTCTTCCTCCCTCCAGCTCACCTTTCCCTTTTCTGAGTAGCAGCAATTGCCTTTCCTTTTCCTTTCTATGTTTTAAGTATTTATAATTTGAAATGCAGTGCCATAGGTCATTTTAGAAAGCAGTTTGCATATCTCGAGGAAAACAGTGGTAGAAGTGCACCAGTGATACCTCTAGAGAGGAAGCATGTCTCTCTTCCACGGTATGACTTGCAATTACTTGTTCCTTTGTCCTCTAAATCATTGATGATAAAATGGTTTATAGGACTTATTTGTTTTGAGGGTTATAGAGTATTGTTTAATCTGGAATTCTTGTGTTCTTCCACTGTAAATATGTTGTCTGCATTCTTTCCTTTTAACCTTTCCTTTTGTTCACAGGTCTACTGTTCACTCAAACACAATGCCTCCTAATATGCAATCAAATTCAACCTCATTTGACAACAGGCAAGTTACAGAAGATGCTTCTAAAAATTTAAGAGTACAGGATACAAGTTTTGAAAATCCAGCAAAGGTCGCAAGGCCCCCACCTCGAATGCCATCAGGTATAACTTATGCTTATTTTGCTTGCTTTCTGTAAAGAGACATTTCCCCCCTAAATCTAGCCTATTGGGAAAACTTTTGTATTCGACCTTCAAGCCTCTGCAAGTTCTCTCTCTTTGTCAGTAAGATGTTGGAGGGCTTCATCTTTCAGCAGTTACTGTTAAGGATAGACTTTACTAAATAACTACATCAATATATATGGATCACTTGAATGTTGAAGCTGCAGGGAGTTGTCGATTCATTATCATACCATAGTGACTTATGGCAGAGCTAGTTAACTTTTTTGTCCTTGCGACTAGTTTAATTCCTATCCTGGATATATGCCGTTTCCAAACTGCAAAAAGATAATTTTCTTTTGAAGCTCGGAAGCAAGAACTAGTTTCTGAATTGTTCTTATGAACTCTTTTACCAGATGTCTTTCAAGACCTTTTATTGTGCTTCCTGGGAATTTTGGTTTCCCCAAGCTAGATTCCGTTTAGAAGACTAAACATCTAATTTTTTTTTTTTTTTTGTTTTGTTGTACAGCAAAGCCAGGGAGAGTTGTGGGATCAGTTGTACCGTATGAGAATGGCAGAAATGTCAAAGATCTCTATGATACAAGGATGTTTTGTAGAAATGCTGTTCTTCCTCCCCAAACCAGCTCTCCACACTGCTTCTTGAGGACTAACACATTGATACAAGAGAAGTCTATCTCGGAGACTGGAAAAGATTCACAAACCAAACAGCAACCTCCTAAATGTAATGTGGCGGCCAAGCCATCCTCTGGGATGGCCATGGATGTGAACACCAACCCATATTACCAACCACAATCTAGGGTGGAGCAGTTAAATGAAAGAATTGCCATTGATGCAAAACTGCTCCAGGCACAATCCCAGTTTGGTCCGGTTGGTCGTGCTGCTGTAGCTGCTCATAGGAACGTGGGCACTGTTCATTATGGATTAACATAGTCAGTCTTATTTGAGATAAATCCTTTCCACCCTCGCGCCGATAAGACAAGTATCAAGATTATGCATTGGATTTAGGTCTAGACTCGAGTTGGGGTAGCTGGTCTTCTTTCTAGAATGATAGGTTTCAAGGGTGTAGTCAACTTCCTGTATATTCATGCTGTGTAATTAGATATCTAATGTAATTCAATTCGTTGATCAGAATAAAATTCCACTCAGCATTTCAAGGAACTTGTGTTTTAGTGGAGTACTGTAGTCTCAAATCACTATTGTCGTTTAAGCAACAAAAGGGGAAATGATGCCTGAGCGGTTAGAAGAGAGCTGTACTATTTATTAACCAGGTTTTATTTAGCAGACAGGTTTGAGCAGCCCTGTGCCTGCTAACAAGGACAAAACTAAAAGGAGAAACAGGCACAAAACGTTCGAGGAATTTCATGAATCATAGCTATAATATTTTTTACTTGGCATTTTGCTATCTGACTGTATCGTTCTTAATTTTGGAGCAACAGTGTTAAAGTCACTGACGATCCTCTCTGCCACTTGATCTTTGCTGATGTACAGTTGCCAAGTCAATTGATGGTCAGTTTCTCTTCACAGGTTAAGTGCCAGGATCCTGCATTGCAACAATGAATCGAATAAAATAGTACGAAGCAATTCCTAATAACATATTGGCACCCTCGTCTGACAGCAAACTTCGAAGAAAGGAAGAGAATATACCTGGTCAAGAAGTACAGTGCCAACGTCAAGTTCCCCAAGTTCTTGGATCCCCTATCCGACCAACCCCCTTCTTTATAGAGTACCCGTATTCCCCCCAAACAGGATGAGGAAGAATTTGCAGCATCTCTTGTGCTTGAGGGTTGCTATATGGATCACATAGAATATGTGGCTCTTCAAGGTGCTCAGCAGTGCCCGGAGCACACCAGAGGTGGTAAGCATCATGAGGGTAGTTCTCCTTATCGGTCATGTGGATTTTGATTCCATTTGAAAAGGGGCTATAAGGTGGACACTACTTCAAATTTTCTGGTTGGCACCAAGATTTTGTTTCAGGATTTACGATCATCTCGCGGTATCGTGTAACGTCTGTGGTCACATCCCCATCACAAGGTTTTCCTTTGTTTTTTCAACATCCTCCCATGTCCTTCAGGTAGAACTGGCTATTTGGACGGCCTCCTTGCTTTATTTCTAGTCTGAACTTCACTTCGAAAATGGGTGATTTTGGAGCCCGAGGGATATTGATAATGTGCATGAAATTAAGGTACTTATTCATAAGATCACGATCATACTAGTTATGGTGCCAAGTGGACGCTTTCAAAAAGTGCTGGAGGCCGCAACAAAAAGGCAGGAATCACAGGAGCATAACTAATTAACTTGCGACCTTGTAATAGTTTGCAAGAATAGATCGAAAGCTAGTCCTCCTGCATGGAAAGGGAATGTAAGCTTGCGGCCTTTAAAATAAATCAGTGGACGACGATATTAGAAGGGAAAAGAACATGGCGAATGAATAAGAAGCTGGAATTAATTAATTACGCATGGCAGGAACAGTTTTATGTGCCGATAAAATTAAATTCATCAGAGGAGCAATCATAATAAATGACAGAGTCGTAGAAGCTTCTGAAAGACTATACTTTAGCAATTTAGAGCAGAGTTAATTCCAGAGTTGGAACCCATCCATGCAAACAAACAAAGGCTTAAATGAGCTCCCCCGAAGCTTAAATTAATCAAAATATATAATCCGAACATCCATGTTAATAATAATAATAAAAAAACTTAAATTAACAGTGTATTTCCTTGTATATAATAATAGAAAAAAACCAATAAAACTAGCGATCAACTTTGTAGTTGACTGGAGCATCTTAAACTGTGGAAATTACAAACAGAGAGCAGCATTGGGGTATGATATAGAAAAACATGGTACGTGCTAAGCTTGAGATGTGCTAAACATTCCTCCAAGTCCACTTACATAGTAATTTATATAAAATTAATCAAAGTATATATAAATTGAACTGAACATTCACGTTAATAATAATATTAATAAAAATCATGTCCAAACATCATGGAAGGTGCAAGACTGGAGGCTGAGCGAGAAGATGTGGCATACATATCTTGTGAAAGTGGACTTGGTTTTATTTCAATACCGATTCAAGCGTAGGTGAAGCCACTCAGAATTTTTTATTACTCGCGTAGATTTGCAAATAGACCGTAAAGAAATCTATGTATAGTTTAGTAATTTAAAACACAGAAACAAAACTCTTAATATTATTGGCATTGGCGAAAGGAAACCTGAGTGTTTTCTATCTGGTCTGAAAATAGTTGTTGGTCAAAGTGATTTACACTCAGAAATGCATTAAAATAATATTTTTTTATTTTTTTAAAAATTATTTTTGATATCAGCGCATCAAAATGATCTGAAAATACTAAAAAATTATTAATTTAAAGCAAGAAAAATAAAAAAATTTTAAATTTTTTCAAAAACGTTTTTAAAATACAAAAACAAACAGGACCGTAGTCAATATCGTTGTTGAATCCCATGCGAGGAATTTTTGCTGGAGCGTGCAAAAGTTACCGTATAACATTGTTTAATTTCATAATAATCTATCGTTGCCTATAGATTATGTCCATAATTTGATGGAAGTTTAATTTTAACATAAGATTATGTCCATAGCTTGTTACACTAATTGTTAACATCACTTTACAAGATAATTTAATTAATATTTATCATATTAAAAATCAGAATGACACGTCTTTGAAAGATTATGATAAACATCCCAAGGTTTGTTTGTAATTGCAATTTCCCTTTCACATGTAAAGAACTACAATTTACATACCGAGTCAAAGTCAATTTTTTATATTTAGATAAAAAAGATGAAAATAACCCAAATCTCCCTTTCTTCTCCTGCCAACATAAATCAAATTTGGCTCAAATCCCAAATCAAAACGCATTGACAAATACAAAAAGCCATAAAAGATCAGCAATTTTCTATCTATAAAGAAGAGTCGAAGAGCTAATGTGCATTGTGGGTGAAAGGTAACAGTTGGTTGGCTTCATAGGTTGATGATGGTGGTGTCCGTTGGTGGACAAGAAGGGGTGATGATGTTAGAGATCTAAATATATATGCCATAGTTAATCTTAGCTCACTCCCCCTTAAATTATTCTAGATTACTTTTCTTGCGCCGGTGGTTGTGGTGGTGGGAGAGAAAGACAATGGTGATTGCAGCGTTTTTTTTTAAAAATTTTTTTTTTTTGGATAAAGACATTTTGAATATTAAATGAATTATAATGTAAACTTATACTATTTTAGTACTCTTTTTTTTTTTTTTACTAAGTTTGCACGTTATTGATTCTGTAAGTAAAGTTTTATTAACTATTTTAATATATAAAGTATGATTTTTTAATTAAATAGAGAAGGGAAAATGCAATCACAAACAAACAATCCCTAGGATGATTATTATAATTTTTCCTATCTTTAAACATTACAAATGTCTTCATGAGATATATTAGTGGAATATCAAGAATACATCTCAAAAAACATATATTGTTTAATTGTATAAATCAACACCTTGTTTTTTGTTTTCATATATATATATATATATATATATAAAGAATATTCAAAGGCTTGGGTTTATGCAGATGCTCTCCTTATTTAGTTTTTCTTATGGTTTTAATTTAATTTTTCTGATATTGTTCAAACTAGAGATCGTATATTATATATGTAAAATATCCCCATCATACATACACGTGTGTGTTTTTGTATGGAGGAAACAAGATATCAAGATAGACACAACCTTACATTCGTTTCAACTACTTTTTCATATAATTCCTTAGATAGGGATGATTAGTTGGCGAGAGATTTTATTGTTGTAACTGGGTCAACCTGCTGGACCGGTCCGAGTTTAATAATTCTGATTGTGAATGATTATAAAGATCAAATTTTAGTGATAACAAAATAGTTATTGTATATCTTTCGTATTTCATGAAAACCAGATTTTTCATATCTCTTTTTGTGTGTTTATACAAACACACACATTCTTTGAATGAATGTATAAAGAAAAAAATAATATTTTTTTCCCCAAACCACTTCTTTTGATTTTTTATGTTTTCCAAACAGAGATTCTAAGATTCAATGGGATATTTGCTACGCACACCCAAATTATTGACCAAAAAATAAACTTAGTTAATAAAAAACCTCGGTGGTTATGAATAAGTTAGAAAAACATAGGTAACATAGAGAAAATTCTACTACTATCATCTCAGAAGTCTTGATGACTAAAATTAACTCTAAACCTGAAGTCTACTAGTGTAAACCTCCTAACTAAAAAATAACACACACACACACACACCCATACACACACCAGATAAACAAAATATGTAAACACAAAAAGAACAAAAAATAAACAAATATGGAAACAAGTACTTTGGCTTGTTACACCTAAATATAATCTTTAGATCTGGTCACAAGTTTCTAGTCGATATACTTGATTTTAAAACGGAATATAAAACATATAAATTTCTGATGTGATTGAAAAGACAAGTCTAATAACTTAGAATCCGCTCTAACAATCAAACTAAACAATCATAGTAAATAAACATAGAAAAACATTCATACTAATCGTATAAACTGAAAATAAAAGATAGAATAGATCTCATAATTTTTAAAATCTGAAGGTTTTTGTATCATTTCAACCAAGAAAAATAACTTAGCCTTGCATGTCTATCGAAAAACTAGGTAAGAGAAAAGAAGAAAACATAATTTCGGGTATAAGAGAAAAGGGTGAGAGTTTTCTTCTTCTTTTTGGCCGCCTCATTCTCTTTCTTTTTATTTCATAGGAAAATTAAATCCCCACACCCCTCCAATCTATTTGTATCCTCCAAACAATAAAAATAATTCATTTCAAAGTAGACAATCTACACTTAAGTAGTATAATAACTATTTTCCTAAAAAGAGAAAAAAATAATCTTGCATAAAATCTTCAGGCTTTAAATTTGGACTTAGAGAAGTTAATTTGCCCAAATAAATACCTTTTCCATATGAAGAAACAATTGTCATGTTGGTTTGGATGCTTTGGAAGTAAGTTGGACTTGTTTCTTCACAAAACCTATATAGTGGTAGAATTTATAGGTTTTTTTAGAGAAATCATATCTCTTTCATATGAGCTCTTTTTTTGCTTCAATTTGGTAGGTTGATAGGTCTTTGAGTCAGGAATCCAAAAAAGTTAAGTTTGCATTAAAATGACTTCTCTAACTCAATATATTCAAGTCAGAATGACCGAAGGTCAAAACTGGCAGAATTTAAGACTTGTCTTTAAAGGCTGCAATTTTCATGCCATTTTTTTGTTCTTTGCATATATGTATAGAAATTTATGGATTTTATCTTTCTAATTCCACTGGAATCACTTTATTTTGACCTCTACAGCTCAAGTTCTGCATAAAACATCGATCAGAGGTCAAATTTGTCAATATTCAACATGAGTTGGAATATGGTTTGAATTTTATGTCTAATTTACTTCTTTTAAAATCTTACATCCTAAAATACCTTCAAAACATAAAACAAAGATTATCAAGGGATTTTATATATAAAACATGATAAAAATACTAGGTAAATGTGGGTTAAACAATTAAATATTCCAGGTTAATCAAGTTGAAGACAATATTTTTAGTTTTGGTTAAAGATGATTTATGGATTGGGATCTCAGGTTAACCAAGATAAAGACAAAGATCAAGGCTAAGGTTAAAAGGGTTCTCTAAATTAATATTTCAGGTTAACCGAGCCGAAGGCAACATTTTGATTCTGATTAAAGGGAATCATCAAATTGAGATTTCAGGTTAATTGAGCTGTAAACTATTTGATCATACTTTTAGTTGAAGGGGATTAGTGCGAAGACGGAGTTTCAGGTTAATTAAATTAAAAGCTTTGAGATGATTAGTTTTAGAAGAACATTATATTTGTCTTTACAAATTTAATACGCAAAGCACATAACAAGTATTTCCTTCATAAGTATTTTAAAGAGAAGACATATATTGTTACCCATTTTTTAGGGCCCCACATTAACAAAAATATCAATAAATGAAAAGAGAAAATACAAAAAAATAAAAAAATATTGGAAAAAAATATATATCAGTGGAGAAGAACATACCAGAATGCTCAGGAAATTGCTAAAGACTGGTTGAAGAGGATCAAAATATACAAGATTGGAAAATTTGACAGCATGTTTTCACCTAATGAAGACCTTATTGGTAAAAAAAATTTAATTTTGAGGAGGAAAATTCAAAATTAAATGTTTAAGGATTCAATTGAAATTTTTCAAGGTTTAGTTGAATTTATTGATGGATTAATTGCAAGGAAAATTATTTCTTGAAGTCAAGTTAGGCTTCAATTAGAAGAAATTAAAGTCTAGGGGTTGAATTGCAAATTTTAAGAGTTAATTCGGTCAAATCAGGGGCTTAATTGCACAAATATTAAAGTTTGATGGGCAATTAGGGACTTAAATGAAGAAATTCAATACTAAGGACCAATTTGTAAGAAGAGCGAAAATTCAGGGTTTGAAATCGTTGAAATTAGGGGCTAAATTAAGAAAAATTAGGGTCCAATTGAACAAAATAAAAAACCAAGGACCAAGTTGTGAAAGGCACTCACATTAGAGGCTGGCAATTAAGTTTGGTAAGGGTGAAATTGTATGAAATTAAGAGTTTATGAGGAAATTAAAAGTGAAAATAAAAGAAATTGAAAGAATAAGGATTAATTTGAAGTTTTTCAGATCCTAAATTAAAACCCTAATTTGTAGGTTTTAGCCTAAACGATGTCGTTCGACTACTGTGCATCTTCTTCGATAATTTTGGTTGATCAAATAGGCATTTTTAAGTGAATGAATATGACATTTTTGACCACTTATGAGGTTGGAACCACCACTATTCAATTGAGAAACACCCCCTTTATAACCTCATTTCCATGAAATCAAACATTTACATCTCATTTTCTCCATTGATCTCAACAACATATTGTCCACAATCAGTCATTACTGCATTTTCAGATTTGTATTGATCAGGTTGGCATTTTCACACAAATGATTGTGGAGCTATAAATCTCCAAATTCAGCAAGAGTGGATCCAACATAAAAGTATGCACCCTCTTTACAAAATTTAGGTGGTATCGGGCAACGTTGATGTTAGAGTTGCTCCGGCAAAGCCACGAAAGTGACCAACCCATTCAGCCTTAATTGAGACACCTATTTGCATAAAAACACCCAACTCTTTCATGTGTTTACACTTAAAACACTCACAAATGGTTCTTATCAAGGGTTTAAAACCATTCTCTCAAGATCAAAAGGCCAGAAACACTTTACCTTGGTCTCTAAGTTTGTTACAAAACCACCTAAATTCAAAACTATTGATCTTGTGGTAAAACCAACCTAGTTTTGGTTTTTTAGAACCCTAATAAACTCATCTAGAAGTACTGAATCATCCTATAAAAGGATAGGTAATCAAAAGAGAAATGAGGAAGAAAGGGGGGAAGAAGAGATAAGAAATAAATATTGGTTAAAGGGATCCAAATTTAAGCTCACGAATTGAGGAAAGGATCCAATTTGTTCTCATTGGGTTTAGAGATAAGAGGAGCAGCAACAAAAATTGATTTCCATTTAAAGATTTCAAGCTTGGAAGGTATATCTTTCCAAACTTTGAAGGTGAAGCCCATAAAGCCTGCTAGATTGTTTTAATTTTTAAATGCAATGTTTTGAGTTGTATTGTATGCGCCAGCGTGTTGGTAGCATCTGTGCCATTCAGGCGGCGCGTCTGATACTACCAGGTGGCCAAATCTAGCCTTTTGTCATCTTCTTGGATGCTCCACTGTCTGCCTTTTCATTTGGAGTGGAGCGAGGTAGCTGACAGTGGTCGGATTGTCGTCAATGATAGTTTTTTTTTCCCATTTCTTTTCTCTCTCTTTATAGCTAAAGAACACCATTATCCTCTTTGTTTTTTTTTTTTTTTGTCAATTTCAGACCTTATTCTTTTAATCTCTTATTTCGTTCTGATTTTTTTTATAAAAGTTTTTTTTATTTTGCAATTAAATCCTTTAATTACACTTTCTCAGATGTTTTATTTCTAATTTCAATCTTCATTCTTTTAATTTTAAATTTTATTTTTATTCCTTTTATTGTTTCAGTCGTTATTCTTTTACTTTCTTATTTCATTCTTATTTTTTTTAAAGAAGTTTGTAGTTTTTCATTTTAATCCTTCAATTACAATTTATCATTTGTTTTGTTCCTAATTTCAGTCCTCATTCTTTTAATTTTTTATTCTTTTCTTATCCCTTTGATATAATGTTTTTTCAATGTAGTTCTTCAATTGCAATTTTTCAAATGTTTTGTTTTTCATTTCGGTTCTTTATTTTTTATTTTTTTATTTTTTCCTCGGCCTTTTTGTTGAAGTTTTCTTTTCTTTCAATTTCATCCTTCAACTAAAATTTTTGTTTTATTTTTTTCAGTTTAGCCCTCACTCTTTTGATTTAATTTTTTTGTTAAAATTATTTTTCAATTCAATTTAAGCTTCCAAGTGAAAAGTTTTATTTGCCCTCTAATTAATTTTTTTTTCACCCTCATTTTTTTAAAATCCTTTTATGTAATTTTTTTTCAAGTTTTACCTTTTGACATTTGATTTGTTACGGATTCTAATTCATATGATCTTATCATTTTGCAATGGTTTTCTATGGGTTTATATAAAAAAACACATTCAAGAAGCATGTATACCTGGTTTTTTGAAAAACAAATTACAACCCGTGGCGAAGCACGGTTTAAATGGCTAGTAGTTTACTAATGAACCATGTAGGCTGTTGACGTGGTTTCTTAGTTCAACAAAGCAATGAGTAGTCATAGGTTCAACTAGATAGTTGGTTTGTGTTATGCTATGAGTCGGGATTTTTTATAAATAAAAATAGATATTTAGGCGACATTAATGTTTTAAAAAGAGTACGAAAAATCTGAGATCCGGGCCATTGACCTAACTGGGTTCAACAAGCTTAGTTAATTTAATAATATAATTAGAAAAAAGCATTGACAGTAAATAAAGCGATAAAACAAATAGAATTATTAACAATAAAAAATGAGTTGCCAATATCATATTCGGGAGTGGAGAAAAGAAAATCTCATTGGAGACTCATTATTGCTCCACCATGAACACCACCCCACCACCAAAAAAAGCTCACCAAAATGGAACACCACTACAAAATGTTGCGCAACAACACCGAAAGAGCTCGTATATGTTGTTAGAGCAACGATCTAAAAAAGCAAACCAAACAAAATATCATGAAGTGAACATCTCATATTTATATTTAATCAATTAATTTAATTTGATTAAAAAACATAATTATTTTAAAAAACTAAATTTAACAAAGAACAACACATAAAAAGACCTAAGATAACCTAGGCTATTTTTAAAATTAGTATAAAACCCTATAGAAAGTAAATTTTTTTAAAAAAGAGTAATTGGGCTCAATATTCAATTAAATAAATGTTCAATGATGAAAATGAAAAAAAAAACATGATCTAAAAAACACAAAAAAAAAATTAAACTCAGATGAATCTCCTAAACTTAGATTAATCTTCAAAACTCACAACCCATGAAATTCTAGACCTGAACTTAATAAAAAAGCTCAATTCCTAAGCAATTTAATGTTAAATATGAAATAAAATATTAATTTTAAAAAATTTCCCAAGTAAAAAACTAGCAATCAAAAGAATGAATATCAAATTTGATAGAAAATAAAAACTAAAAAGAAATAAGGATCAAATTTGATAAGAAAAAAAAATTAAAGAAGAATGAGATTGTAAAAATAATTCAATTTTAAAAATTATCTTAAATAAAACAAATAGTAATAAGAAAAATAGGAACCATATATGACAGATGAACAAATTGAAAGAAGATGAAATTGAAAAAAAAATCAAATTTTATAAATTATTTCAAATAAAATGAATAATAATCAAAAGAAGAGAGACTAAATTTAAAGAAAAAATAAATTGAAGGGCTACTTTGAAAATTTAGAGGATTAGGTATGAAAATCAAGAAGGAGAGAGAAAATGTAAAAAACAAAGGTCACAAAGCCAAACTAGATATCAATAATCCACACGCGCTGTCTAGGGATAAAGGGGATGCCGAGATGATTTAAGTCGCCCCGTAAGCCACCATTTGACAGTCAGACACCCCCTCACGCATTACTTAAATAACGGGAACGCAATCTACACGTTGGCTCGTGTAGTGCATGCGTTAAACAATTTTGCTTTTAAAATAATATTTTATATTTACTAAAATACCAAATTGTCACCTAATCATTTTGATTTATATATATATATATATATATATATATATATATATATAAAAACACACACACACAAAGCCAAAAATATGATAAAGCCCTTTAATGTTAGTTATAGCTTTTTTGCCTTTAAGGATAATTTATCTTTTTACTATTTTTTTTTATAAAAGTAGAAATTTGAAAAAATCCCTTAGATGCCAGTATAACAAGTTTTGCTTTTATAGATAATTTAGTCATTTTATTATGCTATAAAATATAAAAAGATTGAATTATCCCTAATCAATCTAATAATGACTAATGAAACTTATGAAATGAATGTATTACCCTAATAGCATGAGCAATAATTTGTTTTGGGAAATGTAAAATCATTACTACATTATTTCAATTCATAGTGTTTTATATTTGTGTCTATAGTGAAACACTCTTTTAGGTTTTTTTTTAATTCTAGAATTTATTAGCATTTATTTAAAATTAAATTTGTTTATGTCTCCTGCAAAACTAATCATGTTAGCATTAGGTAATGAATACTAGGGAAGCATTTAGTATTGTGGTTAGGAGAGAGAAAAAGGAAAAAAAAAAGGAAAAAAGAAAGGATATTGACGTCAAACTAGAGATCAATAAGTCACAAGCATTGTCTACAGATCTGTTGTCAATGCGATTCGAACGCCACCCTGGAAGCCACTATTTGACTGTCAAACGTCTTCTCACGTGTCACCCGAATAATGGGGATGCAACCCACATATTGACTCATGTAGTTCACACGCTAGATATTTCGTTTTAAAAATAATATTTTATATTTACTAAAATACTAAATTGCCCTTTAATCATCTTGATTGTAACCAAAATACCAAGCTGAAAATAGAAAAAATCCCTTGGACGTCAGTTTAATAATTTTTGCTTTTAAGAGTAATTTAACCATTTACTGTGCTTTAAATAGTGAAAACTTGAACAAAGCCATGTCAGAAAAACAAATTTTGCTTTTATAGATAATTTAGTCATTTTATTGTGCTATGAAAATGTGAAAAAATCAAGTTGTCCCCTGTAAGATCCCACATCGACGGGTGAGGGAGTGGTAGCTGGCCTTATTAAGAATGATGGTTGCTAACTTGTCATACGCGTTTTGGAGCATCAGGCTCAGAAGTGGGCTCACGTCACCAGAAACAAAACCGTGAGGGTAGTAAGGCCCAAAGCGGACAATATATGACGGGCTGGGCTGGGCTGGGCTGTTACATTTGATTTCAGAGCCGACCTCACTGGCTGTCCGGTTGTGTTGATGGGGTCGTCGGGCTCCTTAAGGGGGGTGGATTGTAAGATCTCACATCGGCGGGTGAGGGAGTGGTAGCTGACCTTATTAAGAGTGCTGGTTGCTAACTTGTCATACACGTTTTGGGGCGTCAGGCTCAGAAGTGGGCTCGCGTTATCAGAAACAAAACCGTGAGGGCGGTAAGGCTCAAAGCGGACAATATATGACGGGCTGGGCTATTACATTTGGTTTCAGAGCCGACCTCATTGGCTGTCCGGTTGTGTTGATGGGGTCGTCGGGCTCCTTAAGGGGGGTGGATTGTAAGATCTCACATCGGCGGGTGAGGGAGTGGTAGCTGACCTTATTAAGAGTGCTGGTTGCTAACTTGTCATACACGTTTTGGAGCGTTAGGCTCAAAAGTGGGCTCGCGTCACCAGAAACAAAACCGTGAGGACGGTAAGGCCCAAAGGGGACAATATATGATGGGTTGGGCCAGACTGTTACATCCCCGATCAATCTGATAATGACTAATAGAACTTGTGAAATGATCGTATTACCCTTCATAGCCACGCCAATGATTTTTTTTAGAAGTGTAAAGTCATTATTATACTATTTCAATCCTTAGTGTTTTATGTCATAAAGAAAAGGAAAAACAAAAACAAAGGTCATTGACACCAAACTTGAGATCAATAAGCCATATGCGCTGCCTAGAGACGGAGAGGTCACTAAGACGATTCGCACACCATCCTGGAAGCCATTGTTTGACAGTCGAACGTCCCCTTGCATCGCCTAACTAGTGAGAACATAACCTATATGTTGGCTCATGCAATACACGCGTCAGCCAATTTTGTTTTAAAAATAATATTAAATATTTACTAAAATATCAAATTACCTCTTAGTCATCTTGATTATAATCAAAATACCAAGCTAAAAATAGAAAAAAAAACCTTAGATGTTAGTTAAAGAATTTTCGCTATCAAGAGTAATTTAGCCCTTTCCTCTGCTTTAAAAAGTGAATTTGAAAAAGGCCTCTAAATGCTAGTAAAACAAATTTTATTTCTATAGGTAATTTAGTTATTTTATTGTGTTATGAAAATACAAAAAGACTGAATTGTCCCCGATCAATCAAATAATTACTAATGGAACTTTTGAAATGACCGCACTACTCTCCGATAGCCAAGCTAATAATGTTTTTTGGACGAAGTGTGAAATCATCACTAGACTATTCTAATCCATAGTATTTATGTCTACCTCCATAGTGAAATAATCTTTTATGTTTTATTGTTTATTCTAGAATTTATTATAATTTATTTCAAATTAAATTTGTCCATGACTCATGCAAAATATGATCATGTTAGCATCAGGTATTGGATGCCCGAGATCAATTTTGCAATGTGGTTTGTTGTGATTGAATTTGTGTTTTGTTTCAATTACAAATTTAAAAATATTTGGTTTATCAACATACAATATATAGTTTTGCATAGGTATTATTTAAAACTCTTTCTTGAAATCTTGATTACAAAAAAACATAATTTATAGTCTTTTTTTTAAATATAATTTTTCTAATTATAACAAAAAAAATTATCACAATGTTAAACACGCTAATACTAACTACTGCTATTAATATATATGAGTTTGTTGAAGAAAAATCCTTTTTTTTACTATTGTATAGGTGACATCAACATATTTTCCTTACACATATTTGTAGATTTTGGATTAGTTTCTTACACCATGGTATTTAACGTGCATCCGAGCTCTTTGAATCCATCATAGAGAAAAAAATAATAAAAATTAGATCACATCCTCCTATGATGATGAAAAAATTGTTCTTGTTGCATGATTGAATTTTATTTTT
>Ga0307517_10005066_pt1 | contig 20017 bp, 33 predicted proteins | sample 23_EM_MG_FD_194515 | JGI IMG/M metagenome (GOLD analysis project Ga0307517, IMG submission 194515) | Populus trichocarpa ectomycorrhiza microbial communities from riparian zone in the Pacific Northwest, United States - 23_EM | ecosystem: Host-associated > Plants > Roots > Unclassified | place... | reverse complement strand
GACGGATGGAGCCCAAGAAATTCGGTGGTCATGGTGCTCGTGCGCGTAGACAGAAGAGGTATGTCCTATTCTTTGTCCTTTTTTCAACCACTTCTAATTTCTTAATCCTTTAGTTACCGCTAAAGGGTTCCTTTGTATTTTATATACTGCATTATCATGTTCCCCTCCATGTGCCCATGCACTTATGCACGCCTCTGAACACGACTTTTCACCCTTGGTCGGAATTGACAAATTGTTCTGAGGCCTCCTAGTGCCACCTGAAAGAGAAACCCATAGTCTTATACTAATCTTCAAATCTTCCATGAATCAACCCGAGGGACGCCTTTCTTATCCGCTGTTCCATGTATGGGTGCTCCTAATGCAAAATTTGCTGTTTTATGTTCCCATTTCCACACAGAAGTAACTATACAATATGGATTGTCGAATAAAACTTCTGAGAAAGCTTTTCATTCATCTTTTTTTTGTGGATTATTGAAGGCGAAGGTTGAATCTTGGTGCACTAGATAAAGCCCTTGATATTGCCTAAAATTAGATAGGTAGAAAGCTCTGTCAGGCAGCATATTTGTGCCTTATTTATGTAAAACAAAATGACACACTACATCAAATTACATATCGAGTGTTTTCTTTAAATTTTACATATTGCACATTGTAATAGGTGAATTGAGTGTGTGTTGGGTGATGCCCGAGACTTCATACATATTTTTGTGTAGCCAGAGGAAGAGTCAAAAGTCTGCACCAGGTTGAAGCTTGCCCGAAATTGAACCATGCATTGTCAAGACTCAACAGATCATGTCAAGGTCCTGCCAAGTCTTGAATATTCAGAACGTGACCGTGACCACAGTTGGTTTGCAGTTTAAGCTCATTCATCATAAGCTGCCGCAGGTTTCTGCTTATGATCTCACTGCCTTGAGATGGATCCCCCACAACCCACTCAAGATACCCAGTCTAACATTTTTCGCAAATCAGATGGGACTTCTATGCCCATTTTTGCGGAGGCGGGTGGGATTCAAGGTCGCCCCAAGCTCATGAGGAGGCTAAGGGTGCGTTTTTGTTCAGTTTTTATCCGTAAATTCATAAAACCAACCATACCAGAGTCATGGAGCGGGCATCTGTACAGATCCAAAAAGTGCAGAGATTATACTTGTGGACCCAGAATCTACTCAAGGCCGGGACTTCATTCGCAACTGGGGCAGCGACGAGAACAAAGTGGTACTCGATTATGTCTGGGTTAAGAAATCTATTGAAGCAGAAAAGGCCCTCTTGAAAGACGATCAGTGGGGCGGCTGCCTGACTTATGACGATGGACTTCCGATTGAGATGGATAATGATCCGGATATACCCAAGTCAGTCTTTTTATTTCGCGTCAAAATCACGTTCTCAGCAGCGTGTTCTAAGAAGCCCGTTGCCTACACCTCGCAATACTCCCGTTGAACAAATTCGAGCACGGTCTGGTTTGGCCAGCTTGGCAGAATATACTGCATCTTCAAACACTGAACAAACTAAGAGAGAAGGGTCTGGGATCCCTCCACTCGGAATGTCAACATCTCCCGATTCTGGCCCAAAAACTTCTGCAAATGGGTCTTATTCTTCAAGCGCTACTCCGACTCAAATGGACGGTTTTCCTCACTCACAATATCCGATTCCAATGGCCGGCATGCTCAACCCCATGTTATCCCAACTGTCGCCAATGACGCCAATGATGACACCCCAACAAATGCAGATGCTTCTTGCCAATATGCTGGTGAACCCTCAAGGCTACCCGCTCAATCAACAGCAACAACAAAATAACCCTCAGATGGAGGCTTTTCAGATTGCGCTGTTCGATGCGATCAAGAATCACACTGCTACCGGCCCCAGTTTACAATCTCAGCCACAATCTCAAGGTCAGGCTAGCTTGTACAATAATTATACGCCTTCTGCACCTTCATTGTTTGATCATGCTCTGCCGTACCCTCCCGTACCCTCGACTTCCTCGAGTTCTCAGACTATACTTTCAGCGACCAATGATTGGGCCAGTCCCTCCCCCTCGCGAGAGATATCCATCAGCGAAATCTCTGACATGTCCCGACGGAATTCCTTGGTCGACAAAAAGGGCAAACAGCGAGCTAGCTCTCCTTCTTCCAAACGCCGAAAAACTTCCTTATCCACTTTTGAAGCTACCTCAAGTAAAGCCGCGATGGGTCCTCCATCGCGTGGAAACATTTTCACATCCAAGTCCGGTGAAGCGCTCGTCTTCTTTGTTCAGGTTGATTTACACAATCGCTTGAGCACCGTTAATGCTATCAAGGTTGGTAGACAGGTTCTTGTTCAACAATTATTTACTAAAGGCTCAACTTAGCATAATGGCGGGAGAATTACAGCTGACCAAGGCGCCGCGGATTACATGGTCTTGTATGCTGGAAACCAGCGTCAGAAAACCTACGAAGACCTACTCGGTGCAGCTCGCGTTGCAAGAATAACAGCCGTCACTTCAAAATTTGTGAAGGAATGCGTGGAACAAAAAACATTGCTTGATCCATTACCTTACATTTGCGAATCCTTGAAGAAGAAGCGCAAACGCTCTATTTCTCAGACTGGAGACTCAGACTCGGAATGTTCTGAAGTGGATACCGCCCGAGAAAAAATGCTGGCATCCAAAAGGGAGCGAGAAGCGATACGAAGACACGAACGCAAGCTGGCGAAACAGGCTGAAGCTGCTGCTCGTCCACCTCCGAAGTTGAAAAATCTTAAACCGAGACCCCCAAGTCCCTCGAGACTTGCTGGTCCTCGTACACCAACTCCACCCCCTGAACATTTACGAGAACCAAGGGGTAATCATTACCGATTCTCGGCTGGAGAAAACGAGTTTGCTATGCGTTATGGTAAAATCCTGGTCGACCGCGATCACACAGTTTCTTTATCTGCAATTTGCAGCAGGATACATAAAAAGGTAGCAATCAATTCTCCTCTCCGTTCCGATATACTGACTGTTGGTAAGTTACCCCATCATCCGTTGAGGTCATGGAGAACCCACTTTACTGCCATCTCCCAAAACGAATTTGAAAATTGGCGCAAACGATCTGGAATAGCATATAGGAAGGCGCAGAATGCGAAAGAATCTCAATCTCGCCCACAATCCACATATGGACCTCCAATCGAGCCCCGGGCTGAAGCAGAAGATGAGGGAAACTCAGCTCTGCTTAGTCCACGGGACACTCCCGCAACACCACTATCTACCCCATCCACAAATGGGGTTTCGCAAGACGATTCCAATCGCATCCTGGAAGAAGATTTGAACACGATTGCACATTTTTTTGCAGAAGGAAATGATGACCAGACAGAAGCAGAGGATGTAATCTGGGCCCGATTGACTTCGAAGGTATGCAACTCTGAATGCACCAGTTGTCTGCCCTATCGTTGGTTGAACTTAGGTTTCTTTTAGAAGTCATGCAACACATGCCCGTCTTGGGAAACTTTTTATCAGATGCATTGTGAAGAAGTAAATGCTCGATATGAGCGCCTTATCACTTCTTGAACTTTGTTCAACTTCTTGGCCCACCTATGTTCCCAACAGTTATGGGTTCTGGATTACTCTAGGTTCCCAACCATGAGATCAACGAGCTTGACCACAATTCGTTCAACCTTACTGTAATTCATTCATTAATCTATTTTTAATAAGGTAATCGGTTTCGTAGTGTTGCCAGTCACCAGAGTAGACACGAACTCATGCTGGACTTGAGGCAATTCCCCTAAGGGTGGTGGAAATTTGCAATTTGGGGTTGTGGCAGGAATAATTTTATGATAAAATCACTCCGCTAGGTCTACTAGTGGTTTTGGAGGTGTTTTGAAAAACTTCTGGCGTCTCTCTTCCTTCGTCAGTGGCCTTTCTCCATCTGGTGTCCTTGCAGAATCGTAGGCGCCAATCGTCGCCCCCATGAAGGCACAAGCGCCAAGAGCAACAGGAATTGAGCGTGCTAATTATCGAGAAAAATTGTGATAAAGTCATGTATGAATAATAAAAGAGGCCATACCTTTCACACCAGCCAGGAATCCAGCAGCGCAAGCGCCAGCTGCACCGTTAACATAGTCATTCTTCCGTCTTTCGTTGGCGACGAAGGTTTCTGTAAATGCGAATGTGGCTCCCATTGCGGCTATTTGAGTCCAATACGTTCACGTCAGCCACCCAGGTCAATATGTCCAATGGCGATAACATACTGAAGAACCCGATTGTACCCCCCGTTCTCGTCAAAACACCCATTGCGCCATGTGAGTGGTTTCCAAGAGCATTTTGAATGCTGCTTAGGAGAAGACCTACGGCTCCTGCCTGCAGGCCAACCCTTGCTGCATGGTCGAGGGTAGACTTTGGTTCGTAAGTGTCTGGAGTTTCTGACATGGTTGCTCCCAAATTCGAACGGAGGTGAGCGGACTTGATGTTCACCTGCCCTTTTTGGACAGACGCGTGAGGATTTTTGTGTTGGCTCACTTCCTGCTCACTTCCTTCCTCTATTTTATCACAGTGGGAGTGTTTACGCCCGTACCAATCCAATGTCTCTGCAAGACACTCCCGGTCTACTTGATGTTCATCTTGATGAAGAGAATTCTGATACTAACAACCCACCTTGGTACCGAGATCGTTCAAACGCTCACCCATTCAACCTTTCGGACAAGATAACTGTTGGTCTCTGTTTTCTCACATCTTGTCGCTCTTGAACTCTGAGCTGACCTTAGATCGACAAAGCCGACCCACCTGTATTTCAAAGTCTTGCCATTTTCCCTTGGGATGAGGATTCATTGAGCACACTATGGAAAGGAAACCTACACACTATAGACCATCTTGAGGAATGGAAGACATTCATTTCTAAGTTCTATGGTGCTGTTGCTGTTGGCTCTGATCGAAGTCTATTTGTATACTTTACCCATAATCAAAGTTCCCCTCTTTGTGTTATGTTGCCACCCGTAGGTTGCTGGAAACAATTTGCAACGGCCGATGCTCAAACACCATTCTAATTACAGGATACGCAGACGTCGACACTGCTGGCTGCCGATAAAATGTGTGTCGCATGGGCACTGGACTACCGCGAAATCTCCCAGCCTCTTATTATCTTCTCTCGTGGAAGCATACTATATATCTACAATATTCAGCGCAAGGGTATTTCTGGATACATCCGTGGCCACGGCGGAGTGCGCAGAATTCTGGACAATCACTCGCTTATCTTTCTAATAAAATTCTTCATCATAGGCCATAACGTCAATCTCCGTACATCCCACAACAACTCATTTATTTTGCACTACCTCGAGGGATTACACAACCCGGATATATGACTTGACTTTGGACGCGGAAGTCAAGTTAGTTCAAGAAATGTACAAGGGCAAATTGGTCGAGAGGGTTCCAAATCCTCATTGGCCGCCCATTCACCGACCCAGTCTCGCCGGTGCAGCCCATGGACTCCGCCTGCCTCACTCGGAGCGAGAAGGGGTTGGCCAAGGTCGGTGTTTTTGTGTCCTTCAAGGAGGTAGATCAGGCGGCCATCAGGCTGCCGTTCTAGCATCAGTCGGTGACCTTTCTCATCCTTCTTGAAAGAGACTTAAACAAGCGAGTTGTGTTCTATACAGGCCTTTCATCCCAGTCTTCCGATTATCGCTACATCTGGGGTGAGTTCCGAGTCTTCCTTGCCTTTTCCAAATCCACAAAGTTGATTTCTCCCGCAAAGTTGGACCGACAAGTGAAGATATGGCCTGTGCGAGTGGCCAGTTCGCCAGAAGAGATTAAACGTGAAGATAAACCACTTTTCTCTAGTGGAAGAGTACACAAGGCTCGTGTTCTCTCGATTTCCTGGTGAGATACTCCATAATTTTCCATGATTAGTCTTTGTCCTAATACAAATTGCGAAGGCTACAGGACGATCTTCTGTTGACACACAGCGCTCCTGCAGTGATGCGCCTCTATCCAGATGACCCAGATAAAAAGGAAACATACCTCGAAGCCGGGGAACTAATTATTTGGCGTTGGCTTGGTCTCGACAGGTTCTTCCCAGCGGGACACGAGGATGTACAAACTCGGTTATACCGAGGTATCTCAGCCGTAAGTTTTCTGCAAGCATTTATTTCATCTGTAAGAAATTGAAAAGGTGCCTATTTTTCTTAGGATTATCAAGAGAGTTGTGAGTTGAAGGTACATTCGAAGAACTCGGGTTCCTTTCTAATAAAGTGACACAGCTTCGTTCAAAATCATTTCCATCCATGCTTTCCCAACAACGCCATCCCAGCACATCGTCCCCAACCTCAGCCTATTTCAGACTCCGGAACACGATCCTTTGATCTTCTTTGTGTATCCTGGTGCCAAATCATTTTCTTTCATCAACGCATCACTCATGTCCCCGAGAGAACACCCCCCCATGCCTCCAGCAGTCGCCAAACTAAAGAAAAAACCTTCAATGCAAGATGATGCCGATGGCACAGACCTGGCTGAGGCGGCTGAACGCATGAACATAAGTGGGAATAACCCCGGAGAAGGAAACGAGGATGGTGAGAGGGTAACCCAACCGATCAGTGGCGTTATAAACAGAAGGCCAGAGTTTGTTCCACCTCCGATTGAAGGATGGGGAATTTCTCTTGAACGCCCTGAAGATTCTGAAGAGAACTTGATGAATTGTGCCATGGGTTGTGATGGTGAAGCTATTGTTGGAGTTGGGTCGAAAGGGAGTGTTTGGGTGTGGCGGCATGGGGATGACTGAAAGGAATTTTGCTTCAAAATTAGATAATGCATTACATGCCAATGATGTCTCTAATTTGTATGGCACTGGTAGCAAAGAAAATTCTAATCTATGTCGCTATCTATGTCGCTGTGTATTGACATATCTAAGATGCAGATGTATCGAGAAACTGGGGAATACCAAAAGTCCGATGAAACCAAAAACAGAATCAGAAACTCGCAAATCACACGAATCCGGCAATGAGCTTGGTGAGCATCATGGAACTAGCCAAGGAAGGGCATTAAATTATCGGATGCTCCTCCTTGGGTGGCGTTTACTGGCGCTAAGATTCTACACCCGCCGATGAAGCGCAGAAGAGGTCGAGAAGCGATGCGTAAATCCTTTGGTATTAAGGAATGTCGGGAAAATAATGAATTTGTTGAGATGTTGTCATACCCATGGATGGTGTTAACATCACGGAGTGGGCTGGAGAAGCGGCGCCTAGGTGTTGGAACATACACCTGTTCCCGTATCCAGGGAGTAGGACGAAGAGCTTGGAGACGACATTGTAGATATAGAAGGCCCGTGTGGAATGAGGTGCCATCTAGTTGGGGCCTGAGGTAGCGTAGGCACATTGAACGCTGGGCGGGGCGGTCGGGATGTGTTGGGCTGGTGATTCAATTGGATTTTCCGTGAAAGGATAGAAGATGCAGAAAAGAAGTTTCAGCAAGGCTAGAGGTACTGCAAAGCAAGACGAAAAAGAGTGTAAGAATGGATTTAAACAGTCGAGAAAACGGGGGGCTTGAAGTAATTATGTGGAAGATGTACTCACCATGATGGGCACTTGACTTCCTCGGTGAGGTTGCATCATGATATATCCAGGTTGGCCACCGCCTACTGCTGGAGGGTAATGGTACTGGTACCCTGGAGAGACGGGGGGAGATGCCATGCTGTAGTACGTCGGGGAGTGGTGCGAGCGCGAATAAGAGTGAGAACGCAACGAATGGGGCCTGTGACGACGCGAAGACTTATGAGGAGGATTCATATATGTCTGAGGCATCATCATTGGCAGTGGTGAAAGCATAGGACGACCCATTGGTTGAGCAGGATGGTGGTAGGCAGGCTGAGGAGGGAACACCATGCCTGGGCTTGGGAGAGGCATGGGTCCGGGACCATCGCCATAGCTATCCGAGGACTCTGACTCCGGCGGAGGAGAATGGATATAGAGCTGGCGTCGCTGCTGGGGCTGAGGGTACTGCTGGGGGTGGTAATGGGGTGGTGAAGGTGTCTGCTTCGGCCTTGACAGAGGGTCGTACGACGGTCGCGATGGGTTGGCAGTGGGACCAGAGGATATAGCAGGCTCGAAATGGGGCCGGTGCTGCTCTGTCTTGTCAACCCAGTTGGCGATGCGGGTCTGAGTGGCGAGATACCGCTCATATGCCTCAGGGGAATAATCGTACTCCGTCATGGTGAAGCAAGAAAGAAAGAAAGAAAAGAAGAAAAGGGAAAAAGAGACGGGGCTCTGGGTGAAAGAAATGACGACCACTGGTCGTCATTTATAGTGGAGCCAAGGAGTGGTTGCTTGGAGACATGTGGAGGCAGTGGAGGCAATGCCGAGCAATGCATTCGCTTGCATTTGGAAGCGACCATGGCAGTGCAGCGGATCACAATTCGCGCCGAATGATGAATTAACGAAACATATGTAAGCCACGACTATCAGATGAACGACGGTCTACGCCAATCTACAACAATGTACACTAAGGATAAGGCATCGTGTCCGCCAACACATAGAGCAACATGCAAACTACATTTGAAAACCACTGCCTTAATTAAAGGGCACAATAACACCGTTGGGTGCTTTAACGGGCTGTTCGGCTGGGATTTGCCGACGGTTCAAGGTTTCGTCCTCTTGGCGACGATTGAACGGTACAATCACGCCGTTGGGTGCTTTAACGGGCTGTTCGGCTGGGATTTGGCGACGGTGCAAGGTTTCGGTCTCGCGACGATTGAACGGTACAATTACACCGTTGGGTGCTTTAACGGGTTGTTCAGCTGGGATTTGCCGACGGTTCAAAGTTTCGGTCTCGCGACGATTGAATGGCACAATCACGCCGTTGGGTGCCTTAACGGGTTGTTCGGCTGGGATTTGGCGACGGTTCAAGGTTTCGGTCTCGCGACGATTGAACGGTACAATCACGCCGTTGGGTGCCTTAACGGGTTGTTCAGCTGGGATTTGGCGACGGTCCAAAGTTTCGGCCTCGCGACGATTGAACGGTACAATCACGCCGTTGGGTGCTTTAACGGGTTGTTCTGCCGGAATCTGGCGGCGGGTGAAAGGCTCTATCTTTCCGGTTGGCGCCTTCGTTGGGACCTCCTCTGGGATTTGGCGACGACTGAAGGGTACGATTACACCGTTAGGCGCCTTGACAGGTTGCTCAGCCGGGATTTGTCGCTTGACATAAGCTGGGATGGTTTCTAGAGGTTCAGGAGAGCGCTTGGCTACATCTACATTCCTCATGGCCATCTATGAAATTATTCTGCATTGGCGTATGCTATAGGTATGGAACTTTAAGGACGAACCTTTATGGGCATCGGCAGGGCAGCTGCCATAGCCTGACCAGTCAGGGAAAAAAGAGTCAAGAGAGCAAAGAGGGCTGTTCGGTTGAGCATGGTCGAAAATGTGTGAAGACTTGGGTGTTGCTAGGCGTGGACGACAACGAAATGAAAGTGAAAACTGCTGCAGAAAGAGTTCGAACGGATAGGGCGCGCCTGCGGCCTGGCTGAAAAGAAAGAACTGGACAGAGTTAGGGATCAAGGTCAAATGTTTTGCCTGGAGACTCACAAAGGCGAAAAGTGGAACGAAAAGAGGGACCAAGAAGAGAAGAAAGATTGAGAACCGAGTATTTAACACCCGCCATGCTGTCGACAACCATTTGCCAAGATTGTGATTACATCCATGATGGTCGCGCATCGCGACAAACCCTAACACGTGACAATATATTTTTACCATCCTATCTTTAGCTCAGAATACTCGAGGTCCAACTTGAATCATCCCCTTCGCACTATGTCAGATCCTCGCTTCGCCAGGCTCAAGTCGGACCCTCGTTTTAGGCGTCCGAAAAAGAAAAACACAAGGGTCGTCATCGACGAGCGCTTCAAAGGTGTTTTCGAACAGGACAAGAAGAAAAAATGCATGTCCTTCCGTAAATAATACGACAACGCACTTGCTGATGGATATGTGTAGCTAAGGGAAAGGTTGACAAATATGGACGCCCTGTATCTGATACACAGAAGCAGGAAGATTTGCGACGGTACTACCGGTTACAGGATGAACCCGAAAAGGACGACGAAGTACCTCTTAGGCCTGACTTGGCTCGCGGGGAAGCCCTCTTGGAATCCTCTGACGAGGAAGATAATACCCACTCAGACGAATCCGATGATGGAGGCTTCGTTACCCTTGGAGCTGATTCCTCTCGGCCCATAGCTGTTCACGATGAGGACATCGAAATTGACCTGGACGAAGACGCCTTTGCCGACCTCGAGGCTCAAGCCGCAAATTACTCCAAAGCGCACCAAGATGAAGGAGAGGGAGTATACATTGAACGAACCTGCCGCCTGGCAATAGTTAATCTGGACTGGGAGCACGTTCGTGCACACCATCTATACAAAATTTGCGCATCCCTGGTTTCTCCGACCGCTCCTGTTGTGCGTGCATCCACGTCCTCGCTAAGCGAACAAGCCTCTGATCGGAAGCACTCCGGAAGAGGTGAGATCGGTGGCCAAGTTAACGTTGTCCGAGGTAAAGTCCTCAGCGTTCGCGTCTACCCCAGTGATTTTGGAATGCAACGCATGGAGAGGGAAGAAAAGGAAGGCCCACCGCCAGAAATATTCAAAAAACGAGAACTTGACGTAGATGAGGTTAACGAAAAAACTATCTATGAAGTTGGAGGAGAGGATGATTACGATGAAGATGCGTTAAGGAAATACCAACTCGAACGATTGAGGTGTGTTCATTCTTTTTTCAAACTGGTGCGGTGCAATATTTTTAAAAAATGTCAGGTATTACTATGCAATTGTAACATGTGACACTGTCGATGCAGCATCCCACATCTACAATGAACTAGAAGGTACAGAACTCGAACGCTCAGCCAATGTCTTTGACATGAGCTTTGTTCCGGAAGACATGACTTTCGAAAACGAACCTCGGTAAGCCAACCTTAACTTCGTTTACAAAGATGTTGAACCTTCCTTTTAGAGACGAAGCTAACGATGATCTGAACACACAGTACAAGGCTATCGAATTTGTTACCGACGTGAGCCGCAGTGACAAGAACATTTTTTCTTCTCACTAAACATTCAATTTTTAAAAAAAGGCATTACGCCACTCAAAAGTCAAGCTGACATGGGATGACGATGACCCGGAGCGAAACCACGTCACTCGACGCGCTCTGACAAAGAAAGAAATAGAGGAGTCCGACTTTAGAGCGTACATCGCGAACACGTCCGACGAATCCGAATCCGACGAACCCAAGACCACTTCAAATAAAAAGAGGGATAAGAAAGCATCCCGAGATAGGCTGAGATCACTTCTGCTGGGTGGGAATGATGATGCTATGCCTGAGGGATGGGGTGAAGACGGCGCCGCGAAAGGCGATATCGATATGGAGATCACGTTTACCCCAGGATTGACAAGCAAGAAGGACGAGAATGACGAGACGACGCTGGAGAAATACCAGAGAAAGATGCGGGAGAAGAGGAAGAAAAGGAAGGACGAAGGCAAGGAGGACAGTGGTGAAAAGGAGGCAGAGAAGCTGGAAGACGAATTTTTCGAGCCGGACAGCGAACAAATGCAGGCCTCAAAACCCAAGAAAGGCAAAAACAACAAGATTAAAAACAACAGGGAAAAAGACGTCGAGGAACCTATGGAGCGCATTGTAGCTACCGCGGAGGACCTGGCGCTCCTCGTCCAGTCTGACAACCCGAACGCAGAACCAAAACACTTCAACCTGAAGAGTGTCATCAAAGCCGAGAAACAAAAGAAGAGGATTAAAGGAAGGAAAGGCAAAATGGATGATGACGCCGAAGCACAGGAAGACTTCGTGATGAACGTGAAAGATGAGCGCTTCAAGGCCCTATTCGAGGATCACCAGTTTGCTCTCGACCCCACGAACCCTCAGTAAGTTCAAGTCCTCAACCCTGCTGACCCTTATGTCTGACATTCACATTTAGCTTCAAGAAGACAAAGGCCATGGAAGCGTTGCTCGAAGAGCGCCAAAAGCGCCAGCGTGAACTACGCGGCGAACAAGATGGTGTCCTCAGTAAACCCAAAGCCAATCGAGAGAGTGCGCCTAAGAGCTTGCAGAGCTTGGTGGAAAGTGTGAAAAGAAAGAGTGTAAACACCGAGCAACCTGGACAAGGTAAACGGAGAAAGCTATAGCCATTTTTTTTTGCAGCTTGTCTAAACGGGGGCTCTCATGTTCAATTTCCACTGTTGATATTGGTATTTCATACAACTAGAGAATTTACAGCCATCATATTGGAAGATCAACTACATAAATTTGTGAACCACTCCGGAAAGCTTATGAAATCTTGGCCTTTGAAAAGTCGAGTTCGGGATGAGCAGCCTGGAATTTCTTGAGCGCCTAAAAATGATTGAGAGGTAGCTCGTTTTCGGAGACCAACTCCATACCTCCATCTTTTTGAGCTCGTCAGATGTTGGCTTCCCAAGTTGCTAAGAATATCAGGTCAGATCCAGTTGCAACTAAACAAAAGGAATACCTCACTTTCTGCTGATTGTCAAACTGATAGTGCAAGCGAATGAGGTTCGTGAATTGTGCAGAAATTTAGTCTTACCATCATCTTTTCCACCATTCCTCTACAAGGGAGTCAGAATCGATCATAGAATTTGAACCTAAACAAACTTACCGCGTTTCACCGTCAAGGTCGCTCAGCTTGCTATTCGTGGGCTCGATCTTTTTGGTATCGATCTTCGGATGGTGGGTTAGGACATTCTCCCACCAGGTCTGTTGGTTCAGCTTTTCCAAGTGAATGAGAACGGACTTGTTATCTTCTGAAATAGACATGTTTATTACAGTGAAAGAAATTAAACAAAATTACTCACGGACTGTCCAAGTACTGTCTTCAACTTTAATTTCCTTGCACAACTCTCCTGCCATGATCGGTTCCTGCCCCTTTATCCCAAGGCTGAGCTTCTTCTTATCCAGAACGACAGCTAGATCCCTGCCGCGCGTGCCTTGGGGTACTGGGACGACGACATCGACCTCCCCTAGCTCCTGGGTCCAAGTGTATGGAAGCGCTGGGAGTCACGGCGAGATTATCAGGAAAAGGAGTCCATGCTGTTACGAGTGCATACCAGCCTGCTCTTGTTGTTCACGGGCTCTTATCTCCTTGTTACGAGCTTCACGTTCCTCATCAGCTAGTTTATCATCGTAGTCGTCTGTTGTAGAAGTCATTTTTGAGATGTAGACCCTTCAGTTCGGATTCCGCATCAACCTGATAACGCTAAATACGATGGTCATGTTTGGTTCCAAGGGTATCATTGAACACAGCGCCTCATACCTTACCTCGCGGTTCTTTCACTCCACGCTGGGACGCAATGGCCACCTCGGAAGTTTGGCTGGATTACGAAGTGGGTTATTTTCTTGCTAATTCTTGGTATTTCAGCTGAGATGCGGCTTTAAAATCAGCAAATTCGACACAACATCAAGAATAATACCGTCGATAAGTTGAAACAGATCCTGTCTGGCCTTAATGAGGAGTGCGGCACCCATTTCTCCAAGTCCGGAAAGAAGCAAGATATCATAGACAGGATATCAATGACTCTGGATTCATGGCGCGCCGGGAACGCTGAAGACAAATTCCTGAAAGCCAAAGCTATCATTTACCAGGTGCGGAATAATGGATTGTGAGTGCCGATTGTCATCCACGTCCCCTTGAAACGCGATTATTTCCTCTCTTAACATGTTTATCCAACCACTTTCAGCTATACACCCACACGGCTGCCACCAATCCCAAATGTTGCCGTTGGTCCTTCCACCTCACACACGACCTATGATCCTCCAAAAATCAATCTTTATTCTACCAGTACTGCGGGTTCTTCGAGCATAGCACATTATGATCCATATGCACCTCCAAGGCGACCCTCTGGAGTCTCTGCACCATTGTCAACACCGTCCTCATCGAGTCAAAAAGTCCCAGGTAGTTTCCATTGGCTAAAAGGGTTATATCTCTATTCACTATCACCTTTATGCAGGGATACGATTCAAGGATTCACCTTTCTTCGCAATCGACCAGGCTGTAACGTCAGTGGTAGAATGTCCAGGTAGATATTTCTTTTTAGCACAAGCTTTCCACATATGTTGAACATTGTTGGCCAGAATCGACCAGTGCCACGGATCGTCGACAACAATCACTTAGCTTTACGTTGAACAACGACCAGATCAGCAAACTGAAAACTCCTGGGTAAATAAATCTCTTTAATAAAATAATCATTTTCCTCACCCGAGCTATTTCCAGGGACAGATATCAGTTGCGCCTCTTCTGTACTTCTTCAATATTTTATGCTGGAATCAACTCGTTCCGCTCCAACACCATCCCATGCCCAATGGAATTCCCCCCTACTTGTGAAGTTCGCGTAAACAACACCCAAATAACCGCGAATCTGAAGGGGCTCAAAAAGAAACCTGGGACCGCACCTCCCCCAGACATTGGCAAATACTCAAGGATTACGGGAGGCCCAAACCGCGTTGAGATGGTATATGTCAACAGCCAACAGCCTGTGCAATCAAAGGTCAGCACTGATTCTGAAATCTATTTTCGAACTTAATATCGAGGGGGCAGAAGTTTTATATGATTGTTCTGCTTGTCGCAGTGACTACTATTGAAAATTTGGTTGTCAATTTGCGAGCTCAACACCAAAGAAGTGCGAACGAGGTCCGGCAGAAAAGTAAGTCCAGTTGGTCCGATATTTGGCACACACGGCTCACGCATGCCCCTGCAGTGCAGCAATCGATGATTGATGATGACGATATCATTGCGGGTCCGCAGAAAATGTCTTTGAGATGTCCAGTCAGTGCTACTGCATTCTGAATTAGGGTTCAACTTATCGATGGGCATATAGCTCACCTTCATGCGGATTGTTACTCCTTGTCGCTCCTCAAAATGTGTTCATCCCCAATGCTTTGATGCCCATTCTTGGTTTACCATGATGGAACAAACGACTACATGGCTTTGCCCCGTATGCGAGCGGACTTTGGATCATAAAGACCTAATTATGGACGGGTGGGATTTCTTGCTTTAGTTGTGATGGTGTGATTTATGTTGTTTTCTCAGGTACTTTGATGAGATCTTGCAAGAAACACCTGAAAGTGTAGAAGACGTGATGGTTGAGGCTGATGGGCAGTGGCATACATCTGACAACAAATACGGATCCGCAGACTGGAAAGCAGCGCATCCTTTGGCTGCGAAATTATCCTCTCCGTCGAAGAGCTTGCCACCACTGAAGCAAAGTCCTTCCTGTCCGCCGGTCGACGCGAAAGACAACGGACAACCGAATGGGAAAGGGAAGGCCCCCAGCCATGAAATATTCGTGCTGGACTCGGACGACGATGAAGACGAAGGTCGCGTTAAGCGAGAGTTGTCCCCCTCCTATGCGTCTTCAGCCAATCGGTCATTTGAAGGAACTCTCCCAGCAGTGTCGCAGTCGCTTTCAAGAGCAGATACTTCGGTCATTGACTTGACTTTGGACGAGTCAGACGAGGACGACGAACCGCTTCCTACTGTGTATGGGAAACGCAGGGCGGCCGATGCGGAACTTGATGACTCCAGTGTAACTGATCAAGTCTGGAAGAAAGGAAGGGTCGATCCCTCGTCTCGCATTCTGCCTGCTCCACGAGGTCCGGGTACAGTGAACGGAGTGACTCCGGTTTTGCACTCATCCTCCGTCAACAACCACCAACCAGCATCGCCCCATCATTATGGATCGTTCTCGAACAACACGCTACCACTTCCTACACCCTACTCCCAATTTAATGCAAGAAACGGGTCGAGTTCATCTTCTCTGCATCTCCCGCCTCTGTCCAGCAACTACCTTGCGCGCCAGTCACAAAACACTCGATGGCCTGCGTGACTTGCTAGTGTAAATAGAATTATCATTAAGTATACTACTCGTATAGCGTATATTTCTCCGTACCAAGTAATTTCTTTTGCAACAACCACACACTTTCAATAAGCAATGCAGTACTAAGTACTTAATTTCACGAGGATCGGCAGGGTGTGCCGGGTAGCGAGCGGAGTTGAAATTGATCCGGTGCTTCCCGGTCGCCTTTTGACGCGAAAGTTTTTCAACATTTCTTTCACTCATCCCTTCCCTTCACCACCTCCACTCCATCCTTCTTCTTCTCTAAAATGGCTGACGTAAAGAAGAGCAAGTCGCCCCAGGAGTTTGCTAGTCAGTACTCCCTTCTTCGCGCTATTATAATTCCAGCTCACCGTCGTCTGAAGTTGACTTCTTGATGGGTGGTGTCTCCGCTGTAAGTACCGTCACTCCTTTTCCACTTGTCACGCTAACATACATTATCCTTTCCAGGCTATTGCGAAGACATCCGCTGCCCCCATTGAGCGCATCAAGCTCCTGGTCCAGAACCAGGATGAGATGGTCCGTCGCCCACCTCTCTTTTGGTCCCCACGCTGACACGTCACACGCGCAGATTAAGCAAGGGCGTCTCGCTAGCCCTTACAAGGGCGTTGGCGACGCCTTCTCGCGCACATACCGCGAGGAGGGCATCCTTGCTCTCTGGAGAGGAAATACCGCCAATGTCATTCGTTACTTCCCCACCCAGGCCCTGAATTTCGCATTCAGTTCGTAACCAATCCAAATATTTCTGTTTTCACTCGCTAACAATGGTTACAGAGGACTACTTCAAGTCACTGTTCGGTTTCAAGAAGCAGGACGGTTACTGGAAGTGGTTTGGTGGCAACGTTGCTTCCGGTGGTGCTGCTGGTGCATCTTCATTACTCTTCGTCTACTCTCTGGATTACGCCCGTACCCGTCTTGCCAACGACGCAAAATCCGCCAAGGGTGGAGGCGCTCGCCAGTTCAATGGTCTCGTTGATGTCTACAAGAAGACCCTCGCTTCAGATGGTATTGCCGGCCTCTACCGTGGATTCGTCCCCTCCGTCGTCGGTATCATCGTCTACCGTGGTCTTTACTTTGGTGTCTACGACTCCCTCAGTGAGTTTTGATATATGCCCACATGGAAATGTAGACGCTAACTGCGTTGCAGAGCCTGTTGTTCTTGTCGGTCCTCTTGAGGGTTCGTTCTTGGCTTCGTTTGGTCTTGGATGGGGTGTTACCATTGGTGCTGGTCTTGCTTCATACCCTCTGGACACCATCCGGTACGTGCCTCCTAATCATAAACAATGTTCTGTCATTGACTCTGTATTGCAGTCGTCGCATGATGATGACATCCGGTTCTGGTGTAAACTACAAGTCAATGTTTGACGCTGGCTCCCAGGTACGTGTCGTACGTTTGTAATATCTGGCGGTGAATTGACCTGTGAATGCAGATCATCGCCAAGGAGGGTACCAAGTCACTCTTCAAAGGTGCTGGTGCTAACATTCTCCGTGGTGTTGCTGGCGCTGGTGTGTTGTCACTTTACGACAAACTCCAGCAGGTCATGTTCGGCAAGGTCTACTCCGGTGGTCTGTATCAACCGTTTTTTCCCGACATTCATATGCTCACAGATCTTCATCAGGATCTGGCTAAAAAAAGGCTGATAAGTTGTGGCTGGCACATACTGGCTACTATCTTAGGCTACGCATTAGATACATTTATTATGCATAGACTCTTATTTCCTTTATTTTTGTTTTACTTCGGGTATGGCGGTGCTACACTATACCCTCGTAAATGGACCGCACTATCAGTACAGCAGATGAAATTCTTAATATGCCTCGCTGAATCCCTTCGAAGTTGGTTTAAGTGTGAATGCCTTGAGTTTCAAATACCTGCTCCTTTACTATCACGTTCATGCATTTATTTCGGTCTTTGAAGTCCCCAAAGCCTTTGTTTCGTGGTCTATCTGCCTGGTCTCATCTTCGCGCCGTTCATGCAAAAGATGCTCCTCTGGATATTCATCCAGAAGTAGAGGATGCTCTTTCCAATCACAAACCTGTTGTCGCTCTCGAAACTGCACTTGTTACACACGGCCTTCCCTACCCTTCTAGCTTGGAGGTCCCTCTTTCTCTTGAAGGTATTGTCAGATCTACTGGGGCCATACCCGCGACTATCGGAATCATCGATGGCCGAGTGAAAGTGGGATTGGAGAGATACGAGCTGGAGCGGCTTGCGGAGAGGAAGAACAAACCTTCAAAGATCTCGCGAAGAGATATTGCTGCAGCCATAGCGACTGAAGTAGATGGAGGTACGTTTTGTCGCGTTCTGTTACTCTGGTGTAAATTATCTCATTCAGAAATTTTCAGGAACTACTTGCAGCGCAACTCTCATATTCTCTGCCTTGGCTGGAATCAAGGTCTACTCGACCATTTTCAGCCCGAATTAAACTCATCACTCCAGAAACTTGACAGGTCTTTGCTACAGGCGGGTAAGAGCGAGGTATTTTCAGGCTTAGACTGTTTTAACCATGTTCAGGCTCGGGGGTGTGCATCGCGGTGGTGAAAACTGTACGCAATGTCTTTTCGACGCATTGTTTTTCTAACTGACCACGCACTTTTAGCTCTGGACATATCCGCAGACCTTCATGAGCTTACCCGCTGTCCTGTGGGGCTCGTGTCTTCTGGAGTCAAGTCGATATTAGACATTAAAAGGTCTCTCGAAATCGTTCTCGGCCATTGACAAAAAAAACTGATTGCAGTTCTCAGAACTCTCGAATATCTGGTGAGCAGGAAATCTCACAACCCGACTCAGTGCTTCAACGCGGGTATAACAGGAATCCTTGGGTGTTCCAGTCATCCCTTATGGCGATTCACGAGAGTTCCCCGCCTTCTTTTCTCGCCATAGTGGTCACAGAGTAAGCCCATGACACATCGTTAACATTCAATCTTTGAGATTTCCAAAGCTACCTTGGAATGTGGACGATCCATCAACAGCTGCGAAGATCTTATGTACGTCCGACTCTTTACAGCCTGCGAAAAAAAAATTAAGCTCGTCGTTCCGTTCAGACACTCAGTGGCAACTGGGAATGCAAAATGGTGCATTATTTGCGGTTCCTATTCCGGAAGAATATGAATCCATGGGGGAGCAAATACAACAATATGTTAACCAAGCTGTCCTTGAGTCCGAAGAGAATGGCATCAGCAAGAGTGGCAATGATGCAACGCCTTGGCTTCTCAATCGCATTGCCCAATTAAGTGGTGGTAATTCTCTGACCTCGAATATTGCCCTGCTGAAGAACACAGCGCTTGTCGGTCAGTCAAATTCATCGATCAAGAGACAATAAACTGACAACTCGTCTCTTTCCTAGGCGGGAAAATCGCCGTCGAATATCAAAAGTTGGTGAACGAGGCGGTAGGTCCTTTTTACTACTTCCAAATTTATCCTTTTTTCAATCATTCAATTTTAGTTCCATGATTCTGGGGACAGACAACACCCTATTGTTAAGCCGTCGTTTTCCAAAACGAAGCAGTATCCACCCTCGTCAAGCTCTTCCTCGGACCACAAAGAACACGAGCCCTCTCATAAGGTCAGCCTTTTTTGCTTGCCTCTCCTAATATCATTGACTCACTCACGAAACCAGCCCCCTGCCGATGTTGTAGTGATTGGGGCTGCTGCGTTGGATATCACTTCCCAGGAACTTCCGAACTTGAATACTGCTCTGGCGGTCCATTCCACTGCCCCTGGCCACATAAAAATTTCTCTGGGAGGAGTTGCTCGTAACATTGCAGAGGCAACTCATCGCGTGATGGCAGCCAAGTTCCCAGGTCTTTCCTCGATTCTCGTTGCCCCTGTCGGCTATGATGCTTTTGGACAAATTCTAGTCGATGGATTGCATGCTTTCGGTATGCGAACAGATGGCATAATCAGAACGGATACCCAAAGTGCAGCCTGCAACATGGTTCTCGATACCAATGGGGCTCTGGTCAGAGGAATTGCGGATATGGGCATCAACGAAGATGTAGCCAGCGAAGCAGTAAGTGAAACGGGAAGCGTTCATATTCAATGAGTCAGTAAATTTCTAGATTATTCAACGTCTACAAAAACATGTTCCAACCATTGTTGCTTTGGATGGCAATCTGCCTCCGCCAACCATTAACGCCCTGGTGCAGTATTGTCGTGATCATGCAACCAAAGGTCAGTACGCAGTCCGCT
>Ga0307517_10005065_pt1 | contig 20022 bp, 18 predicted proteins | sample 23_EM_MG_FD_194515 | JGI IMG/M metagenome (GOLD analysis project Ga0307517, IMG submission 194515) | Populus trichocarpa ectomycorrhiza microbial communities from riparian zone in the Pacific Northwest, United States - 23_EM | ecosystem: Host-associated > Plants > Roots > Unclassified | place... | reverse complement strand
TCAAAAATATATTTTAAACTATTGAAATATCAAATACGATATAAGGATTAAGGATAGAAGAGGGGAAGAGAAGGAAAAATAAAAAAAAAGAGAGTTAGTTAAAGAGTGAACATATGGGCCTGGAGAAAGCCCGAAGTTCATATAACGAAGAGGCCTTGCTCAAAGAGGCATTCTATGAAATAAGGCTAAATATAGGCTCGAATGGAAACGATGAAAACCCAATAAAACGAAATGGGCCTTTTGATTTGGACTGATGAAACGACAGATTGACAAACCCGTGCAGTGCACTGCTTTCTTTTTCACCTTCAGGCTGTCACAATCAAGAAAGGAATCCCAAAAAATAACAGTGACTAATGACACTGCCATTTGACCCTCCTCTCTCTCTCTCTCTCTCTCTCTCTCTCTCTCTCCCCATTTTGAATTTTAAATTTCTCTCTCTCCTTCTCTCTCTCCTTTGCTTGTTTTCCACTTCTTTTGCCGCTCCCACCTCTCTCTCTCTCTCTCTCTCTCTCTCTCGCTCTCGCTCTCTCGGTAATACAAAATAAAATAAAATAAAATACACAGATAATAATATTTTAAGTCGGTGAAGTTCCTTTATCACCCTCCTAATATTCCCTTACAGTCAACAACAATGTCCTGAAAATTCAAATTTTCTGTTTCAAGATAAGAAGTTGATGCGTATTAGCTAGCCATTCGTAGTAATCAACTGTCTAATTTCAGGTACCCATCTTTTCTCTTTTCACGTCTTGGTTCCTTCTTGCTTTCTCATCCTCTGTTAGCTAATTTGCTAGGAAAGTGTGTCTTGGGCTTTTTGTTTATTTATTTACATTTTGAGTTAGGTTTGTAGTCTTTTCGCTTAACTGTTCGATTACTTTAATAATTGTCTGTGGTTTGTGTTTCAGTTTCTCATAATCTTAATCCCTTAGAAGCTTGTCGGTGGATTATTACCTTATTCGGATGCTAAATTGCAAAAAATCATTACGAATTTCTCAGCTGTTTTTTTTTTTTTGGTTGGTAGCTGTATGTAATGGAGTTCTTGTGTATCATTAATTTTTATCAAGTCACTAGAAGCTGCATTTTCGGTTTGGTGAGCTATAAAAGCATGCCTATGATGGGGTAACTGTGTGCTTGCGTGTTAGTGGATTGACTTGCACTTGCATTTCCTTTGGCTAGGTGTAGGGTTTTACTCTTACAATCTATGATGTGTTGGATTGTGTACTTGGGGAAAACTAAAACCCTAGGAAACATGCCAACCCCAAATGTAATAACGCGTGTGATGTGTTCAAGTGCATTGATTCTTGAAGCATTACTTGCTGTCTTGAGCTAAGTAATTTGGCTTCAAGTATTTGCCACCTTGTGTGGGGTTTATTGTGGCTTTTATTTTGCTTCCCTCCCTGTAACAGCCAGAGTTTGGTTTGGGGGACTGAGGAGGTTGGTTGGTTGGTTCTATGGTGTGCGGTCGAAGTTTTATTTTATCCAAGATTACTATCTGATGAAAATTTGAAATGGTGGATTTCTTTTTATTACTTTTTGTATGTTAGTTGCTTTGCAGACCTTATTTTACTGTTTAGTTGTTGTTGATAATTTTATAGATACTTACTGCCATAATTTATTGTGTTATCTTGCTTTTCTGTTTCTGGGGCATCATTGACTGTAGCTAATATTATTTCGTGAATAATTGGTGCATCGCCGTGCTAAATAGTAAGACTATTTGGAAGACTCTGAAGGGAGGTGGGGTTCATAGAACTCGCCATGGAGCAGTATGAAATTCTGGAGCAGATTGGGAAAGGTTCCTTTGGCTCAGCTCTTCTTGTGAGGCATAAACATGAAAAAAAGAAGTGAGCATGCTTGCTTAAGTTTTTATTCGTATCAGCATGTGTGTGTTTATTGGCCTAGCGTAGCATTTGAAATTCTGAGTGTTTTTAATTTGTTTCTTGCTGTTCTGAATTAAATCCTGTGCTATGGGAAATAAGATTGGTATTCATCATATTCAATTTTTTTTTTTTCATGGTTTCCCTTTACTTCTAGATATGTGCTGAAGAAAATTCGTCTTGCTCGTCAGACTGATAGAACTCGCAGGTCTGCCTACCAGGAGGTCAGTGTATTTAACTTCTCTTTAATTTAAAGGAGAACTGAACTGAACTATATTCCTTTTCTGTTTAAGATCGAATACATGCTAATAAGTTGTATCTTGAACGAAAGATAAACATCAGAATAGGTTACACTTATGGAACTGGAAGAGATTCTTAATAAAATTTGAGTGACCAAAGCTTCACACGTGTGTTTGTTCTTAGATCTAGTTATGGCTTTTTTACTGTTGTTTATTGCTGGAGAATTAATTGTTTCATATGATGTATTGCATTTGCAGGACATTGCTCTTTTTTCTTTTTCTTCATTTCTGGTGGTCCATAAATTTTAATTTATACACAGCGTTCATTTTTCACCAAAAGTTATATCTTCAGAATTTAAGATGATGATGTTTTTTGTACTGCAGATGGAGCTTATTTCTAAAGCAAGTAACCCATTTATTGTGGAATACAAAGATTCCTGGGTAGAAAAGGTATGCAGGCCTTATTTTGCGAGCTATATTTCGAGAATCAGCTATTATGCCATTGAGTAATCGGTATTACCTTTTACTTATGTCTTAACTATATGGAAGTGGTGATAGTTAAACCCATATTTGATGTTGAATCATAGAGTGCTAAAACTTGAAAGTTTTTTTTTTTACTGTGATTACATGTTGAATCGTACATAAGTTCGCTTCTATGGTGCTTTATTGTTGTGCAATTGACAACTGGCGTCTTCATTTCCAGGGCTGCTATGTGTGCATCATTATAGGATACTGTGAGGGTGGAGACATGTAAGTTCAATTCTTAATACAGTTTTCAAGAAATGTCTGATTCTCATCTGGATATGACTTGATTTGTTGTCTTCTTGACTTCCCATCCCCATTTGTTTTTCTACAGGGCTGAAGCTATAAAAAAGGCCAGTGGTGTTCATTTTCCTGAAGAGGTAGTTCTTCTTGCATCACAACTGCTTTTCATTGACGCTGCTGCTCTCTAGTGTTCATTTTGATGTTAAAAACTTAGTGAACTTGACCTTTTAACTCATGTATGTTCTGCCTTTGACTGATATTGTGCAGAAACTTTGCAAGTGGCTAGTTCAACTCCTGATGGCTCTTGATTACTTGCATGCTAATCACATTCTTCATCGTGATGTCAAAGTCAGTTGCACTTTTTGCACAAATACTGAAATAATAGTTGATATTTTATGTCTGAAAGCTCACATTATTTTTCTCTAATGGTGTTCCAAAATTGCTCCAGTGTTCAAATATATTTTTGACAAAAGATCAAGATATTCGACTAGGTAAATAATTTAACTAGTATTATGGCCATTCCTAACTGTCCGAGCTTGTTTATTCAAGATTCACTTGTGCTTTGGTTTGCAACACTTGTTGTTTTAATCAATACAAACTGCTTATAGAAACCTGTTGTTGCAGGTGATTTTGGTCTTGCTAAAATGTTAACTTCAGATGACCTTGCTTCTTCTGTGAGCACTATGTTTACTTATGAGCTTTATTCCAATGTTTTGTCTTATCCCTGATATAATGATCATGACTAAATATTCTGGTCCTAATACAGGTTGTGGGAACTCCCAGTTACATGTGCCCTGAGCTTCTTGCTGATATTCCCTATGGTTCCAAGTCAGATATTTGGTCTTTAGGTTAGCTACTTACTTGTTTAAAATTATTTAAACACGACAAACTGTGATTTCTTTTAATTTTTTTTTTCTTTTTTATGTAATTTAATGTGCTTTCCAGGATGCTGCATATACGAGATGGCAGCTCACAAGTCTGCATTTAAAGCTTTTGTGAGTTATTAATATGCTGTTTGTAGAAACAATATGGACTTGTTTAGGATTTTGCTTAAACAAATTGAAGAATTCCATTTCATTGTGCTTTTCAATATGTACCTGGTGCAGATCTTCATAGAATTACCTTTCTTCTTCTTTCTTGAGCAGGATATTCAAACACTGATTAACAAAATAAATAAGTCTATAGTGGCTCCTCTTCCTACTGTGTACTCTGGTCCATTGTGAGTCCACCTCTCACATCATGAATTAAAAATGTCAGCTACAGAGATTGTTTTACTTTTGCCACTTTGGCTTTTCTGATGTGCATTGATAGAAAGTTTTAGCAAGTCTTATAATTGTTAGTAGACTTAGTTTTCATGGTTTTCCCTAATCTTTTTCTTTTTTAATGTAACCTTTTCAGACGAGGGCTGATTAAAAGCATGCTGCGAAAGAATCCAGAACTTCGACCAAGTGTATGTTTTCTCCCTCCTGCCTCCTCCAATTCCTATTTGGTTTTAATGAGCATCTTTATATAGTTTCACAGGAAAAGACATTCAAACACATCTGTATTTATACATTCATTGTTCTGTGGTCCTCCAAAGTGATTATTCCTATGCATAATTAATCTAGAAGTACAAGCCTAATTTGTTCGACTTGGAGAACAAAGTTTGTCCAACAGGCCAAAATGATTTGGAGATCAAAGTGGCAATATGTTTAGGGTTGATTATCTAGTTCACTTCCGTTCAAGGGTCTTCAGACTCTTGTGGATATCTGGGCTGTAAATATGCATTATTTGATCCCTGCTCCTGTCTATTAAGAAGGCTGGGCTTGGATGTTAGGTGCTGGTGCCAGAGTGTTACCTTGATGTTGGAACCTTCGTGTGACCACATTTAAGCTTCAGGTTGTAGAGTACATAAGTCGGGCCAGAAGATTGCAAAACATATTTATTTATACCTCGAATACTTATTGGGGAAATTCAGCACTGTATGACAACAACTATAGAGTGGAAAGCAAGTTTGTTGGTTTGTTTAGTCTTGACATCCATGAATTGTTCGCTTAAATTTGCTGTGTAGGTTATGATTCCTAACTGAAACCCATGCCTAAGTGCATGTCTCATCATGTTACATGTGCTTATAATTTCTAGGGTGAATAGCTGCATAGTAGACAGAGTATATAGGTTTTAGAAATAAATATGCTTCAAATTTCTTTATAGTATTTATTCAACTTCTTGAAAATTAGTTCTTAATGTGCCAGGCTGCAGAGTTGCTTGGTCACCCACATCTTCAACCTTACCTTCTCAAGATTCATCTAAAGTTGAATAGCCCGAGACGGAATACTTTCCCTGTCGAATGGTCTGATTCCACCTTCGTAAAGAAAGCTAGTTTTCTGGATCCACAAGCTCTTCCCAGTTTTACTACCAGAGAAAAAAGGCGATCATTCAACAATGACAGGGCTTTGAATCCTAGTATATCAGGAACTGAACAAGACTCCCCCCATTCTTCTCAAAGAGATCAGGAATCCCCAGCCCCAATTTATTTGAACCAAAGGTTCACTGAATTATCTGTCGGCGTTGTCCATGAAGAATTTGGTAATACAGCAGCAAAGTTTTCAACATATGCCAGAACCCCAAGATTGATGCCCTCAAAAATTTCTGCTACTCCTAGAAGGCAGTCAACACCATCCAAGATATCATATATTACTTCAAAGCGTGATTCGGTGAGTTTTAGGTATAGAAATGAAGTGTTTCATCTGTTCAAGTAGCATCTATACCTACTCATTTTTTTTTCCAGTTGAAACTGGGGAAATCTGACAGCATGTTAGATGCGGGGCGTTTCTTTGATTATTTAGGTTCAAGTATACTGAAGGTGTCCCCTTGATCTCTGATGTGTAGATCACTGATATGTTTTAGGAGCATATTATTATGACCTAGAGGGCCGTGTTATGCAAGCTCTAGTGCTGGCCTTGTCTTTTTTATGTTGGAAGTTAAGCTGTCATGCTTAGGAACACGCACTATGGAATGTGTTCATAGAAAAACACAAACAGCTTCTGATGAGTTAAAAAGCAGAAGCATTATCATTTGCTAATTTAATGGTATGCTCGTATTCGCAGCTTCCAGTGTCATGTACTACAGTGAGCAAATCTTCCCATACTGCACGCAGAGCATCTCTTCCATTTCCAACGAGAGCTGCAGCTGCAGCTGCAGGAACCCAATATAAGGCCAGTCATGGTCTTCTTCATAGCATGGATTCTCCAAACGTTTCTGTGAATGCTCCACGAATTGACAAGATCGCAGAATTTCCACTAGCCTCTTCTGAAGATCCTTTGATTCCCATCCATGGAACATCAACTTCAGCACAATTCTCTTCATCACCCTACAGCGTGGACTGCTCAATCACAAAGGACAAGTGTACAGTTCAGGTTCTAGAGAGAGCTGTATCCAAGCACCGTGTAACTGATGCTTGCCAGCGAATTGGAAGTGAATGCTCGGAGCATAATCCAACAAGTGGTGTTTCAAGCCGTTCATCTTCAGACTCTAGACAGCAGCGCCGGTTTGACACCTCGTCATACCAACAGCGTGCGGAGGCTTTAGAAGGATTGCTTGAGTTTAGTGCGCGCCTTTTGCAACAAGAACGGTTTGCAGAGCTTGGGGTGTTGTTAAAGCCATTTGGGCCCGAGAAGGTTTCTCCCAGGGAGACTGCCATTTGGTTGGCTAAGAGCTTCAAAGAAACTGTAGTCTAGGAAGAAACATGAAACAAGAAGTTGTCTGTCCTTGTCATCACATGTGCGTATAACTTTGTACTCCCATAGAAAATTAGTCTCAAACTCTCAAGCCTTCACACTCGAAGGTGCTTAGATGCTAATAATGTGTGCGTATTGATCTCTCACGGGAGAGCTGTTTTTGAACTTGAAAGTTTTTCGAAAACGATGAAGAGGGAAGTTTTGGAGCAGGCATCCAATTGACCTCTTGCCTTCTGATGATTCCGCCACCGTGGTGTGTAGGTGTAACAAGTAGAGGCTTTTGGTACAAACGGAAGCCAGATTTCTAGAAGCTTGTAATTTTAGATACAAACACTGTTTCTTTGCTTTGTGCTTGAAAAATGTCACGTTCCCCATAACGTGATATTTCTCAAGGGAGTGACTATAAGAGTTAACACTTGGTCTTCAAGTTTAACAAGGCACCTTTCGCATGGTTTAAACAATTTATTCAGAGAAATTAAGAGACGAGTGAATAATTTTTATTGTCTTGTTTCATTTCAATCCTTCCATAATTTCGCACGTAAAGAAACAAACGGTTTAACCGTGGCCCAATCACAGTCAAGCAGGGCCCAGCAAGGTTCAAAGTACGACCATCGTCCTGCTTTTTGTGTGATCGAGTTCGACGATAGCAGAGAGAGACAAGACATGGAAGAAGCGGGAGTGTTAGAATTGTACGAGCTGCACTACTCTGATTTGCTGCTGTTATCATCAACTTCACCGGTACCAGAAGAGGGAGAAGAAAGAGCGGAGAGAATAAAGAAAACAATAATGGAAACCCTAGGCCCGACTGGCCCAGGACTCCTTTCCATCACTGGTGTCCCTAAAGCTTCCATTCTTCGACAAAGGCTCCTCCCTCTTGCTAGCAAGCTGGCTCTTCTCGACCACGATCGCCGCAAACACATCCTCAAGGTTTAATCTTTTCTTAATTTAAAAAGTTATTGAACTTTAGATTGTTTTATTTTTCAGGGTGCCAGTGTTTAAAGTGACTGGATTGGGTTGATGAAACCGTTTTAGCCTAATTTATTGCTTGGGGTGGTTTATAGCTTAGCACCATTGTTAATATCGAAGAAAGGGAAAGCAAAAATCAATGCAGTTGATGCATCAGTTCTTTTTTAGTATTTCTGCTGTTTTCTTTAATTATAGTATTTTAAGCAACAAAGCATGGAATTAAAAGTGTTTTTCTTGTGTCTGCTTTCGGTGGTGATTGGATGGCGGGTGCGATTGTATTTGGGTCAGAGCATAGTTTGTGCGCTTCCCTACAAGTGTTGATCTTTCAAGTTTTTTTTTTTTTTTCATTTTCCAATGATTTGCAGGAGCACAACTTGGGTAGTGATGTTCCTCTGAAGAACCCGGATAGAAATGTGTCCTCTTTTGCAATGCAACTCAAATATGCTCAAGCTCTAGAATCTGCTCCGGGTAAAACGAATAATAGAGCCCGTTCTAATTCGAATTTAGAATCAGCTCATCTGGATGACAATGATGATGAAGTGACAGACTCTCCGGAAGATGAATTTGCAAATCTGTCTGATATCTTTAGGGAGCTGGGATATTGCATGATGGAGCTGGGGCTTCGTGTTGCGCAAATATGTGATATGGCCATTGGTGGTCAAGAGTTGGAACGGAGCTTACTGGAATCAGGGACAGCAAAAGGACGCCTTATACATTACCATTCTTCTCTAGACAACCTACTGATAAAAGCAAGTGGGAGAAGGAAGGGATCCACAAAAAAGCAGGCTTATTGTGAGAAGAACCAAGTGCTGTTATCAAGAAGTGAGCAAAAGCATTCAGAACGCTGTAACTTGGTTGCAAATGTTAATGAAGTCGGATCAAGTGGAAATCAGGGAAACCTATGGCAGCAGTGGCATTATGATTATGGTATCTTCACTGTTTTGACAGCACCCATGTTTCTTCTGCCCTCCCAATTATCAGAAAATACCGCAACAGATCAATTTCCAGTTTTTTGTGATAAAGACTGCCCTTGTCCAACTGGACATTCATATTTGCAAATCTTTGATGCCAATACAAATGATGTCCTCATGGTGAAAACTTCTTCAGAAAGTTTCATCATTCAGGTCGGTGAATCGGCTGATATCTTATCGAGAGGAAAGCTTCGCTCAACCCTTCATTGTGTTTGCAGACCCCCAAACTTAGAAAATCTAAGCAGAGAAACTTTTGTTGTGTTTTTGCAACCTGCATGGAGCAAAACTTTCTCAATGTCAGATTATAATGTGCAGCACAACATGTTAGGTCGTCATTCTTCAAATGAGGGAAATGGCCTTAGTGAGCATGACTTTAATGAAGTTGCTCGAGAAATTCATAAAATTGTCCCCCCACTTTCATCACGGTTGAAGGATGGGATGACATTCGCAGAATTCTCACGTGAAACTACCAAGCAATATTATGGAGGCAGCGGTTTACAATCAAACAGTTAGCTCCTTGCCTTTCTATTTGCTGTAGGATTCAATTTTGGGTTAACACTTCTGATATTTGTTCTGTTATCTCTTTGCTCGATGTTTTTTAGGGGTGAAAGAGATATATAGATTAATTTTGTGAGAAAATAGTTTCTTGAATCAAACATATTTGGTAACTCACCATTGACCTACCTTCCTTTTGTGTAGCTATAGATCTGCATTGGTTTGGTCTTTGTGAGTTTCATGACACCATATAATGTGAGGAGTTACCATAGGCCTTTGAGCTTGGTTGGGCGGTTGCTATTACTATATGACAGTGGGGCTATTTTTTGGAATAAAAGCTGCAATTTAAGCTGCTGATGCTACCATTACCTAGAACAGTTGATGGTGGATTCTTACTTCCTGAATATAGAGACAGACGGCAGAATATGACCAGCGGAAATAGAAAATAATTCGTCTTGAGTGGTCTGTAGAGGGACAGGTCCAAGGTTACTTCGTATTTACTATGAAGGGATGATCTTTGAAGTGCCAATCATAGCTTCTCTACAAGTCATTAAGGTTGACAAAGTCAAGATGCAGGGGCTGTGTTCTCCTTGATTTCTAGCGGGGTCAATCGTGCTCCTTCCATGTAAGGGAAACAGCAACTGAATTTAGATCAGGTGTGCCCTCAAGTCTCGACCAAAAGTTTTACCTTAAAAATGATTACAAACGCCTCTTACCGTGTGAAAACTCTCTATTTTGGGTTTAGACTTCGTAGAATGCTTACTCGCAAGACGTTAGGCATGACACCTTCGATTCTAGTTTTTTCCCTCGTAGACTAATGAGTTTTTTGACCTGCGAGATATGTAGAAAGAAATAACCCTGTATGTGCAGAAGGAAATGGACCAGCAATTCCAATATACTTCCTCTGGTTATATTACCTTGTGCTAATACTTGATTGTTTGACCTGCAGTGTCTGTTCGAGTCAGTCATGTTAGCCAGGCAGGCCCCAAGCCTGGCACGAGCCTACTTTTATTATGTATCACTGGCTATGCATTGAGACGGCATAATCTTAGTGTCTCGTTGCCTGTTCCATTCGTTAGCCGTTGCAAACGGCTACACGAGAACCAGCAATCCTGTTTGCCATGCATTTACCATTGTGATAACAACTTTGTTATGGTAATGTTGGGCAAAGGTTCCTGGGGTAAGAAATTCTAACATAGGGCCACAGTGCTGAACACTTCTTTTACATACATGGAAGTTTTTATTATTTTATTGTAGTGTATGAACGTTACTAGCAGCACCCAGCCTGAAAGAAGAAAAAAAAAAGAGGTGGGGTTGGAACGGCCTGGAAATTTCATTTCATTTAATGTAAAGTGACACAGAATTAGACGTTTGAATAAATTAGCTTTCAAAATGTATTATAAAGCTAGATCAACCATTGAAATATACATGTGAAATGCAAGGGAAAAGCTAAAGGTGGATAGGGTGGCTGCATGATCATAGAGTGAATGTGGCGAAAGGAATAAAGGGCATCTCTTTATCCAGTGGAGATCATGATGCAAGAATCGCGCTCGAAGACTTTTATAAAAGAGACCCGGTTTTCTTCCTCTTTCTGATTTAAAACTCTTGATTTTGTTCAGAAAAAAAAAAAAAAAAAAGAAAAGAAAAGAATCATTGAAATGCAGGCCTATGTGACAAGGGAAGAAGAAGAAGAAGAAGAGAACAAAGCAGAGATGATGACGTGGATAGGCACGCGCATTTTAGCGCAAGTCTCCCTTCTCTTAAATGGACAGGGCAGGCAGCTTTGTGTCTGAAATTGTAGAGGCAAAACTGTGAACCTAAATTTGTTTGGACCTCTGAAGCTTGTCAGCCTGGGATGTCGCCGAGCCTCGGAGACATTCGTCAGGGGGGGATATATAATCACAATGGTCCCCATCAAACGTGCTTCCTAGCCTCTCCCTGCTTCCCTTTCTCGGAGCTCTTAAGGTGGGTGTCCCCATTATAGAATTTTGAACAGGATCTGTATAAAAAACTACATGTCCCATTGCATTAAATGTTGATTGTAACCATTATTTAGAGAAAAAAATATTTAACCTGTTTATAATTACAATATTTTTTGTTTTAAAATGTTTTTATTTTAAAAACATATCAAATTATTTTTTTAGTGTTTTCTATGATTTTAAAATATTATTTGAAAAAAATTAAATAAATATTTTAATATATTTTTAAACAAAAAACACTTTTAAAAAATATTATACACCACAATATTAAATATATTTTTTATTTTATTATTTTAAATATATTTTCGATCATGTTAATATAGTAACGAAAAAATTATTGAAAATCACTTTTAAAACTATTGATTTTGTAATTTTTCAGATAAAAACATTTAGAAAATAATTTTTAACTTGTTGCCGGGTGTTGGAATTTTAGGCACCGATTTTTTTGAAAAAATATATATTTTTTTAATGAATTATTTTTAATGTTTTTATAATCGTTTTAATATATTAATATTAAAAATAAATTTTAAAAATAAAAAACAATCATTACTAAAAATGATAGAGTAGCTCTTAGTGCTGCTTTGTTAATTAAGTACTGTAGATAATTATTAGCTCAACCAATCATAGAGGGCTGATATCAGGTTCCAAATTATCATGCCACGTGAAGTACTTTATTTACCGTGTACCAGACCTTACCATAATTTTACAAAAAGCAACCGTAGATGCCTAGACCATCGACCCCCTTTGGTCCTATAAAGTGACTGGCCCATAGGCTCCTGCAACCTTTGCGGCTCAAAATTTGTACTACTCGCTACTAGTTCCAACCCCACAGACTCTCTTCTTGACTCAACAGCTATTATGGAAGAGATCCCTCGTCTCAACCTTCGCCGGCCAGCTTACAGCCCAGTCTGCAGCAATATTCCGCTGCCAGAGAGCCCAAAACTGCCAATGGAGTTCTTGTCAAGGTCATGGAGTGTCTCAGCTCTTGAAGTCTCAAAATCCCTCTCTTGCATGGCCTCTAACAAGTCTGCTAGCAGCTCTACTTGTACTGATGCTTCTTCTATACCTGAAGATGTCACTGGTGAGATGACCGAGGAGATTGTGCATACTAATCCGTTTGCCAACCAGTTTCCTTTTGCTTCTTCTGCTACTTCCCAGCTTGTACTTGAACGTATCATGTCACAATCAGTAAGTCCAAATAATCACAGGCTTCAAAGTTTGGAGATTAATTTTGACTGGCCAGTTGTTATGTTTTCAGACAAGAAGCCATTTTCTCTTATGTTGTGACATTTTGAGGAACTCTTGGTCAAGTTTATGATTTTACATTTAAATGATTCTTGGTGTTGTAGGAAGTGTCGCCACTGGCTTCAGGGAGGCTCTCTCACAGCAGTGGACCTTTGAACTTGACGGAATCAGACAGCCCCCCAATTTCACACTCTGATGAATTTGAAGACATTGTTAAGGTCTTGTATACATTTCTTTTCCTTGAAGATAATTCATGTAATTCTATTTTTTCCAAGTTTTCTCGGGGTAGAGGCTAGAGAGAGAGAAGACATTCTACCACCTGTAAGCTTTTGTCTTGTTCCAATGACACTTTTTTCCCCTTAACATCATTTTGAGTTGTCTTTTCCTAGTAAGGCTGTTTGTAATTGCGTATTCGATTTTTTTAAAGTATATTTTAGTGTTTTTTTATTTATAATTTTAATGTGTTATGTTAAAAATAAAAGAAATTAAAAAAATATTTTAATATATTTTTAAATAAAAAATATTTTTAAAAATCATATAATACCAAACGCATACCAATAAGTTTGTAGTCTTCCATAATCTTGAAAGAGAGAGAGAAAAAAAAAAAAAAAGAGGCCACCTACGTGAGCTGTTACTTTATAGAAGAGTTTGGCTAACCTGTTTGTTTCTGCATTTTAAAAGTATATTTTTAAAAATTTAATTTTTTTTTATATTAACTTCAAATTAATTTATTTTTAGTATTTTTAAATTATTTTGATGTGTTGATGTCAAAAATAATTTTTAAAAAATAAAAAAACATCATTACTATGTATTTTTGTATTAAAAGTTATTTGAAAAACAACCGCAATCACACTGCCAAGCATTAAATAATAATTATTTTTTAAAGTGTTTTTTATTTATAAATATATTAAAATAATTTTTTTAAAATTTATTTTTAATATAAATAAAAACAAAATTAATTTTAAACATGAAAATTCAAATTTTTAATAAACACCGTCCACCCATGTTGTAATTAACATGTTTTTCTAAATTGTGCATGATTAATTAGTTGACAACATGTTTCCAGTACCTGAACTGAACTGATCTTGTTGCTTTACATTACTTTGAAGCTAGAATTTTGAGTCCATCATTTAGTTATTTTTTTTCAAGAATGTGTTTTCTAGCATGCACTAAAGAATTTAAAGATGTGATGGTTTTTCAAGTATAATAATAATAATAATAAATCATTTATTTTTTTTATTTCTTACCCTGGCATATGAACACAATCAGGACATGATTACATACTTTCGACAAATTCTCACCCTGTCCTTTGATGTGGTCGAATTCATTAATAAAAAATAACTCTGAAGAACCATTCAGGACTCAAGTACAAAAAAATATCTGCAAGCTTCCAAATTCTCCCATCAACAGAGTTGGTCTCCTTGTAAAAATTGCAGGATCTATCTGTGATCTGATTCTTCCAATCTCGCACCTTTTATCCAAAAGAATCATCCTTTCAGTTTCAAATAGATGTGTATGCAAGCTTACTGTATTTTGTTTTATTTTCTCCTTAAGGAAATGAGCAGAAATTAGTGTTTTCAAAGCTGGAATGACCAACAACCTCTCTAGTTGTACATGCACATTTGTTGCTGATGATACTTTTGCGTTCTCTGTGCAGTATTTTCGTTCTCACAACACCTTGAACCCCCTATTCAGTGGTGGCCGTGCCAGTGCTGGACCTGGTAGTGGTGCCCCTCCAAGTGGAGCCAAGACAGTTGGGAGGTGGTTGAAAGACAGAAAGGAGAAAAGGAAAGAAGAAACTAGAGCCCAAAATGCGCAGCTCCATGCAGCTGTTTCAGTTGCTGCTGTGGCTTCTGCCATAGCAGCCATTGCAGCAGCCACAGCATCTTCAGCATCAGGAAAGAATGAGCAATTGACCAAGACTGACATGGCTGTGGCATCTGCGGCTACATTGGTGGCTGCTCAGTTTGTGGAGGCTGCTGAGGCTATGGGCGCTGAGCGTGACCATCTTGCTTCAGTAGTGACCTCTGCTGTGAATGTTCATTCACATGATGATATCACCACTCTAACAGCAGCTGCAGCTACTGGTAATGACTTTTCACTTTATGTCTATGATAATTTTTTGCAAGTATTCCTGCAAACTGTCCGTTTCTAGCCCACATTTTGTTAGTAGAAAATTTAAGATAGCCCATCGAAGTTATACTTAAATCGTTTGGTGAATTGGGTCTCCTTTTGGGCTGTTAAGACATACTTGATGATTACCCCATACAAGCCACTTTGGCCTGCAAATGTGACAAAATTTGGCGTGTCGACGATGTTTTTTACATAAGTTTCATGTCCATCAAATACTGTTATAGCTGCTACAGTCCCTTAATCTTAAAGCACTTCTGGATGAAAAGTGGCATTCAAGGATGGTTATTTTCCTTTCCTGTTCAGCTCTACGGGGGGCAGCAACCTTGAAGGCAAGAGCATTAAAGGATGTTTTGAACGTTGCAGCTGTAATACCAATGGAGAGAGGCATCGGAATTTATGGTGTGGGAAATTATGTCCATCATAACCGAAGCTACAGCGGTGAGCTTTCCAATGGGGAGAATTTCTCGGGTGCCTGTAGTGTAGAGTTCCTCGCCAGGGGCAGTGAGCTTCTCAAGCGCACCCGCCAAGGTAAATTAATCATCTAACCTTTTTTCATCTGGTTAGTTTTATCACCTCCGAACTGAATATTAAACGGTCTACATCCGTCAGTCTTTCTATATTTCCTTTCCTCTGGAGAACAAAATATAACAGTTAACATTGATGTCATTGCAGGCGATCTGCACTGGAAAAGTGTCTCTGTTTACATACACAGAACAGGACAGGTGAGATTTTTTGAAATGTTTTGTTTAACATCTTATTAACTAACTTCCAATTTCTACGTAATTCACCTGAAATCATATCTTTTTTCATTGTAGGTGATGCTAAAGATGAAGAGCAGACATATTGCAGGAACTATCACCAAAAAGAAAAAGAGTTAGTATCCTGTTACCAGCTCCGCCAATTACTTAGGAGCACAAATTGTAATTCTAATACCTTTACACTTACTGACATGTCTTGTGAGATACAGATGTGGTGTTGGAGGTTTGCAAGGATTTGCCAACATGGCCAGGGAGGCATCTGTTAGAGGGTGGAGATCAGCGTCGATACTTTGGACTGAAAACACTAACAAGAGGTATTGTGGACTTCGAGTGCAAGAACCAGAGGGAACATGATATCTGGACTCAAGGTGTTTCAAGGCTTCTCTCTATTGTATCCCAAAGAAAGAACAGAATCCCAATCTAGAGTTCCACTAGAACTAAAGGCAATGGGTTTGTTTTTATGACTAATTAGCTAGGCTTCTGAACTTACCGGAACCACTGTTGATTTTGTCCTTCTCGGAAATGTAAGTGCAGTGTAGGCATAAAAGAGGTTTGCTTTCGGAACTAAAATGAAACTAGAGGGTAAAAAATCATGTATATGCTTTCATCTTCGGTTTGACCGAAGTAAGGGAAGCAGACTACTGTAGTTATGGCACGTTAAAGAAGTTGACTACAATTAGATGGTGTTATTTAATTGAAAATGGTGGTTTGCCAAATTTCTTCCAGTAAAATTTTGCTAGGTGATGTTCTTTACTTTTGGTGCAAGTCTTCCTGGAGTTGCTGCAGAAATACTTCTCCACTGAATCATTATACATGAGTTATGGTAAAGCCATAATTAATCACCTATGGTTTACTGCATTTTATGAGCAACAAAATGAAATGAAACATCAGTTGGAAAAACGTCCTTGTTGAGTTCAACAGAGCAGCAAACTCTTAATGTATATACCCGGATCAGAGGAAACAGCAGAATAGCAATCAGGGAAGCAGACAAGAAGGGCCCAAGGAAGCTGAAATCATGACCTCAGTCTCCTTGCCGCCTAGAAAGTGTACAGAGTGAGACAAACCACGGCCGCAAAAGTTATGATGGCAGAATGTAAATAAGGCTAATTGAATCAAACAAGGCACCTACATGATTGAAACTGCTTCCTATTATGTTTTAAAATGGAAGGAATACTTGGAACAAATGTGAAAGCAGGAGTTTGAACGAAAATAATTAGCATTCGGAGGTACAAGGTAATGGTACTATGATCAAACAACTGAAGATTTAATCATACAAAATTAACTCTCAAAGTCAAAAGCAAAAACACCACTGGTAAACGCACATGTAAGTCCAACCAGAGGCCCGAGAGCAATGGTAAAAATCCCAAGGAGAAGATAATTCACTGGACGAAGCCGGTGTAAATAATACAATGGACACTAAACTGCACATGTTTTTTGAGAGAGAATAAAACAAAGCAATAGATCAACCCAATAACAGAACAAGGTAAAAAAACGTGCCGATAAAAGGAATAACAATGATAGCTACGTATACAGCCAGTCCCGCCGTAGTGTGCAAGATAAAGCTTGAAATGGGATGGACTGAGACAACTGTGTTTGCCACCGCAACTGTAACTAGCAGTTGTATGGCAATTATTATATAAACTTTTCTAATGAAGATCCAGCGGTTCCTAGGACCGTCCAGTACAGCTGGATATGTTTCAACCTCTACATCTCCCTTCTGCCAGGGATTTGTCCACATCGTCGACATTGGTCGACTTTTGTGCTTTTAATGGAAGGTTGTTTTTCCGGTGATGAAAATGGAACTGAAACGTGGGAAAACGAGAGAAATGCTTAGTTATTTGGGAGATGAAGGCGAGGCAGAAATCTCAAGGCAAGTTTTTTTTATGAATCAGAAAAATATAGCAAGGAATATACTTGAGCGATCATAGTTTATGTTTCATTCCTTCCTCTAGAAGGTTTCCCACGTTGTCTAGCCTGTATTCCCAGAGAATATATATTTCAGCCAGCAGTTCATCAATCCACCAACTAAGCCAGCAGCCATCTCTTGTGCTTGGCGCCTGTTTTGAGATCACCCAATCCACATCTAGATATTTTATCACAATTGGGCGATTGTACAGCATATATTTGCCTATTGAAACCACTCAAGTTCATTGAAATAATCCTGACTGGACATGAATCTACAACAAAGACGCAACGATCATTTGTCCTCAACGTGGAACTTCACTTCTCTCTTCGTGGAAGCAGACAAACATGAAATGGGAAAAAAATTATAAACAAAAAAACAAAGAGGGAAAATGGTGAAGGCAAACATCTGTGATGCAAATCCGAACAAAAACCCGCGATTAATTGTCAACTGTATATATGCAAATGATAACAGATCTCTTTTGTCACTCACATCTGCTCTTGCAACAATGGAGATATGTGGGCAAAAAAGGCGATGAAAATAGTATAGTACAATTGAAGTTTACAGTTTGATTTAATTGAATGCCCAAGAGGAACAAAAACTGAAAAATGGTCTTGTACACAGATACTGGACAGTGATTTCAGCTATCGGCGGCTCTGAAGATGGTTAGCAGCGCGAGGAAGAGATTGAGGATGTCCAGATACAAACTCACTGAGGCCCATATGTATTCATCATAACTGAAACGCTTGATTAGGTTATCGGTGTCATATATGATGTATCCACAGAATATGATTGAAGCCAGGCACCCATAAATCATCACAGAGATTCTGCCCAATGGAAAGAGAATCTGCAGCCAGGAACAATTTGAAGCATTCAGAAAAACCATGAAAATTCAAACACTAGAGGGGGGGAATAACAAGATTCAAATAAAGAAACACAGGAAGCAGGAGAATAAACATACCTGGATGAAAGCAAATACCATAAGAACCATGACTGCACCAAACAAGAAGGGGCCTAGGAAGTTAAAATCATGGCCTCTCCTAGCTGCCCAGAATGTGTACATAGTGAGACTGACAACCACCACAGTTGTCAGAATCGCGGACTCCAGAATCACCTTTCCTGTTGTCAAAAGAATTTCAACATTTAGACATGTATAGCTGGTGAACATATTAAAACGATAACTTATTGCCAACAATTCCAATAGCGTATTCAAGGAAAATCTATAGAAACACAAAGCGAATCAGTGAAGAAAAAGAAAAGAGAGATATCTAGACAGAAACGAGATGTCAATCCCAATTCATTTGAACATCTGCAAAACCAACAGCTTATAAGAAAAAACTCCACATAGTTATCAACTTTACCTAAATAAATCAAATACAAGAAAGACTTGTGCACTCCTAAAACTGTTGCCCTAACCATCCAATTTGTTTTTTTCTCAAAATAATCCAACTCTTCTAATCAAGAACAACCAACAAATGCAACAAGAAAATCAATAGCGAGCCCAAAATTACTGAATTGTTCACTTCCACTCAATTGGGACATGTATGTTCATACAGTTAGTTCCCTTGATAAATTTGTCACGATACCATTAAATTGATATGCCCCAGAAGAGCTGCAATATCAAGAAACCACGACTCTTGGGACACACTCAAAATTTTTCAGACATAAAAAGCAGGGCTCACCATTTCTGACTCCCAGCATAAAGAAAACCCAAAAGGGCATCTAATTTTGGCCACAAAAGTAAATAAAAATAAAATCTTATTTATATACCTTCAGTAAAGGCACAAGTTAAGCCAACAGCAAAGGCGAGAGAGATGGTAAAAATCCCTAGCAGAAAGTAATTCACAGGATGCTTCTGGTGATAGTAATACATAGGCAACAGAGCTGCACAAAATCATTCATAATTAGAACAAAATCCACAACCTAATTAACAGTAATTATTTCAAGAAAACTTAAAGACATTATTTCAAGAACTTACTAATAAAGGGTGTGAGGATAAGCACTATATAGAGCGCCAACCCGGCCCCAGTAGTCGAAAAGAAGACGGCAATCGGACGGATAGAAACAACCATAGCCGCCACCGCGATTGTTATAAGTAATTGAAAGCACAAGATTGAATACACTTTACGAATAAAGGCCCACCGGAGTTGCGGGCTTTCAAGCATCATTGGATACAAAGGCCTCGCTCCGGCCTCCAAGTCAGTCTTCCCGTACGACTGTGCCCACATCTAAGCAAACCTTTCTTTTTCTAGTTATGAACTAGTGACCGTGTAGTGTTTGGATGGCAAGAAAGTGAAGGAAAAGGTGATTTGTTTTCGATCTTTTTGCGTGGGAAATGATGTGAAGAATTGAGTTTTTGAGTGTGGGTGGGGGTGGGGGAAGAGGAGGTAGATGAGGATCAAAATAAGAGCGGTTCCGTGAGATGAGAAACGTCAAGATATTTCGAGAACTTTGGAGTACACGTGGAGTGTTTGCATTTGACACGTGGATTATCCAATAGCGTCTAGAGTTCTCGATTTTTTTTTCTTTTTTCCTGTTGGGCAATTCATTGTATTTTTTTAAAAAAATTTAGTTTAAAATCAATTTTTTATATATATTTTTAGATTATCTAAGGTAAAAAATAAATTTTAAAAAATAAAAAATATATTATTTTAATATATTTTCAAATAAAAATAATTTTAAAAAACAATATTTATATATTTTCAAATTAAATCTCCGTATTATTTTTATGCCTTTGAAATACACTGAAATTTCTCATCGAATATCTACCTATATATCCTTTTAATTTATGCTTAAATTAAAAGGATATATATTTTTTTTTTATTATGGAAAAATTTATGCATAAATTTGCACCTTTTTTTTTGTTATGAAAAAAAATCAAAAAACTAAAAACATAAATCAGCATTTCTCAAAAGAAGAGAACTCTTGTCACTCTACAACAAGCAACAACCACCACGAAAATTAGACCCTCCATAATTGAT
>Ga0307517_10005064_pt1 | contig 20022 bp, 14 predicted proteins | sample 23_EM_MG_FD_194515 | JGI IMG/M metagenome (GOLD analysis project Ga0307517, IMG submission 194515) | Populus trichocarpa ectomycorrhiza microbial communities from riparian zone in the Pacific Northwest, United States - 23_EM | ecosystem: Host-associated > Plants > Roots > Unclassified | place... | reverse complement strand
GACCCGAGTTTCCCATAAAATGGGGTCATGTTTCCTATCGTCAATTGTCAGCAATTACTCTGTTGAAGAAACGAATAATTCCTTTTCTTTTTCTTCAAAAAGAAAATTTCAAAAAAAAAAATGACATGAATTTTTATTTTTATTTTTTAAAAAGCCAAAGTCCTTAATTCTCCCATTCTCATTCCCCGAACGTGCTTCCCACTGCCCAAGCCGACACATTCCCTCCCCAACCTGTTATCCCCCTCGTCATTCCCATTCTCTATCTATTGTGAATAACACATACATGCATGCATGCATGCATACATACACACACACACTTCTAACGATCAGTATTGTTGCAGGAGAGTCGCCTTGTGCGAATGTGTAATGGCTTGGCAGTACGGGCGCGTGCAGATACTTACCAGTTGTCTTCTAGTAGAAAAAGAAAATGGAAAAGTGAATAGAGCTCCTCTTAAAAATGTTCTAAGAAAGCGAGCTGGTCTTTATTATTATTATTATTAATGTAAATATTCGGCCAGCTTATATATAATTCGATTAATTTTTCGGACCCTGAAATTAACGACTATGTAAATCTCCAGTGGCCCTGAGGTTTGTGAAACTCGAACCGGTGACCTCTAAAAAACAAACCTAGAACCTGACCAGTTAAGATACACCCCTCAAGGTTAGGTGAGCTAGTTTTTTATTTAATGCATGGGTGCTACACCTGATTTACATCGTATTTGGGTTATTAGTGAAAATTATTTTTTAAAGTGATTTTTAATTGAAAATATATTAAAATAATATTTTTTTATTTTTTAAAAATTATTTTTGACATCGTTAAATGACAACAATAAAAAAATTAAAAATTTAATTTAAAATAAAATAAAATTTTTATTTTTTCAAAAAATATTATCCAACTACTACACCAAACACTCCTTTAAAAACTCATAAAGGATAATATATTTTTTAGTTCAATTTAAAACTAACTTCAAGTCAAGTTTAAGTTACAAATTTTCTAAATCAACATGCTAAATCAGAATAAATTTAACATATATGGATTAATATATAAATTTGGTAAAGGTTATTTTTTATTATCAAATAAAAAAATAATCCAAAAATTATCTAGATGGATGTCACTTTTCTTTAGTTATTCAGCTAAGATTTTAAATTAGTATTAATTGTTTTTAAAGATAATAGAAAAGAAGATCTTTTAATGAATGCTATCATATTAGTCTATGCTCCGCTGCGGGTTAATAATAATTTTTTTAAATGTAAAAAAATATTAAGAGTATAGATAATATTTTAAGTATCTTGGGGTTTGGTGGCCATGCCAGATCCAAGTCTGAGCAGATGATAATTAAAATGTTGAGACTTATATTTTTTTATTTTTTTTATAAAAAACAATTAAATTATCTTTGAATCCTAAACAGAAATTCAAGTTCAAAAATTATTTATAAACAATAAATTATCATAAAAATCTAGTTTAACGTTTTATATCTAAAAAATCAAATCATATCTTCCTATTAAAATAGTTTATTTTTTATATTTATGAATTTTTTTTCCTTCCATAGAAATTCTATCTTCTCTTTTTTCTCTCTCTCTTTTTATGAATTTTGTTTTTTATATATTTTTAATTAAACTCAATGCAAAAAAATATTTATTTAATGGGTGGTCCTTTGTAATTTTTTACCGACAACAACATTATTTTATAACAATACTGGACTATATGTGTTTAGTTTCATTATACATATTTTCATCCATAATGCACACAAAAGATGAAAGTTTATTTTTGAAGACTTGAAATAAATCACTTAGAACTCAACATTTTTTTTACATATTTTTTCATTTTCAAATATAACAAATTTATAAAATAAATTACACAAATAAAAAAGAGTTTGCAGTTAAGTTCTATTGCATATGAATGAAAAATAATAATTAAATAAGGCAATGCTTGTTTTCATAGTCCAATCATGCTTTTGAAAAAATTAAAATTTTTTGATCCAGGCACGGGTCTATCAGACCCAAAACTCTTAGGTCTTGAATTGTTTGCCATACTCATGGCGCTTGTGAGTCTAGTATTTTTGTTAGTTGCGGCAACCAAACCAGACCCAAGGTACTAAAGCAGCAGAGAAGAAGCAAAGAAAAGAAAATTAAAGAAATGTCTTGCGAAAAGATAAGAAATTAAAAGTAAAATTACTATTACAATCCACAATAAAAGGTCTATTGATCTATAATGATTTCCCCATATTATTTAGCTTTTATTATAATTTTTAAAATCCATGAGATGAAAAGGTTAATTTTGTTTTTTAAATCAAAACAATATTATTTAAACTAAAAAAATTTAATGAAATAACAATCAGGTTTTGACCGCATCAAGCTCAAATCGTTTAAAACACTAGATCAATTTAGGATTTTAACTGAATAAACTTTATTTTATTTTTATTTAATCTAAATCTCGAATCAGCCGAGTCTCCGGTTAATTCATCGGTCAATCCGGTTTTAAAACAAAGGTTCAATGTCGAAGAAAAAAACAACGAAAGAAAAAAACACACCAAAACACAAGGGTGTGCTTGTATGTCCTAAAAATCCCAAATCCCTTGTTAACATGCACCATCTCTTCTTCTTCTTCATCACCATGCCCCCTTCTTCCTCCTTCACCCCAAAACCCCTCAAATCCTCTGCTGCCTCTTCGTCTTCTTCAAACACTGGAAACACTAACTCCAATCCAAACCCAAGCACCCTCCCCTGCAAACACTCGCCATCAGCAACTCTTGACCTTCTCATCCTAATTCTAGTCCTTTTCTCTGGCACTTTCCTCTTAACTTCTTACTTCTCTTACATCTTCAACTCCCTTTCTCTCCTCCTCTCCAACACCTCTCTTTCCCTCCACTTCCCCCCTTTCCCTTACATTTGTGGGTTCTTCGCTCTTTTCATCCTCTCCGTCCTTTTCATTGAGTTCTGCTGCGGACCCAGATCTCGAAAGTGTGACAAACCTGGCTGCAAAGGCTTGAAGAAAGCGATTGAGTTTGATTTGCAATTGCAGACTGAAGATTGTGCTAAATCCACTGCTGGTGATGACGTTGATAAGTTGCCTTGGAAAGGGGGGACTGAATCCAATCCTGATTATGAGTGTTTGAGAGCTGAATTGAGGAAGATGGCTCCGCCTAATGGGAGGGCTATTTTACTTTTCCGTGCTAAGTGTGGATGCCCTGTTGCTAAGTTGGAAGGTTGGGGGCCTAAACGTGGTCGCCGGCATAAAAAGTGAGTTTTTTTTCACCGATCTTTTTTGGGGCTTTTTATTGATCCGGTTCGTGTTCTTGTTTTTATTAGATCAAAGATCATGTTCTTTGCTATTTTTTTATGTGAATTTATAGTATAGTTATGTGTGAAAATTTGGTATGGGATGGGACCAAATTTTGTGTCTGATGATCACTGGATGTTGTTTTGTGGGTACTTTTGGTAGTTACATTCGACGTGCTTCGGTCAAATGTTTTGATGCTTTTTTTAGAATGTCCATGTCGGTAGAATTATGTGGTAGTTCAAAGTTTACAATGAACGCAAATGGTGTTAATTATATGTCTGATTGAATCTAGTCGACGCTGTTATGGTACATGTTCTACTCTGTGAAAAGTATTTTATTTAGGGTTGAGGTAATGATTATCTGTATATGTTCGATCTAGGAATTGCATTATACTTATAGAGTTCCGATTGCTTTTTGTCTTTATCCTCGGGAAATAAATGGATTACTTGAACACATTCTCGGTTGGGAATAGGTACTTTTAGCTGTTATCTGCTTCACTTTGTTTTCCATTTCCATAATGTGGTCTTTTGTTGAAGAGTCATGTGCCAAACCATTCTCAAGCGCATTTGGATTTGATACTGCTATGTCTGAGATATCTAAACTCTACTGTAAATGTTTTGGCCTTGATGGTAGTTGATGTTGATTGAAACAACATATTCATTATTTTTCAAGAAACTTTGGTTAGGAATGCGTAGATTAATTGATTATTCGAGGGGATGGTACTATCTGGCTTATTTGTCTGAGTACTGAGTTGTTGAGCTCTCCCTTTTCATTAATATCTTCAAGACTGGTGGTCCTTTGGCTTTTCCTGATCAGACCATCATGTGCTTCAGAATTTGATTTGTCTCTGTTTGAAAGATAACATGCAAGTTCTTTTTTATGTTGGCCACTCCAGAATGGTCCTGTTTGCACTTTGGAGCTCATTTGTTTTCTTTTGTTAGCTGGGTTGTTTTGCTGGCATCTAGACAAATATAGGCTGTGCAAATTAGGTGAAGTTTGCGAATTTAATTGTTGTGGACTGAATGCAAACTGATTTTTCTGTGGATGAGTGGAGGTGTATAATATTGAATTAAGCAAGTCACATGGTGAATCATGCTCAGTTGGAGTGGAACATTTAGGACCTTAATGCTGATTAGGTTGGTCGAACAATAGGCATACAGTTGATACTGGTTAAGTATTAGTTGCTGGTCAATAATCTCTATATTCTGTATTCCTGACACACTTGGGTACTTGTTGAGTCTCTTTTTCATTGTGGGGGCACAGAGTGATAGAAGGTTTGATATAATAAACCTTTGCTTATAGAAGCCATGGCTGAGATTTTACTTACTAATCATGCAATTATAAAATGACTCTGAAGTGCTTCATTTGCCTACAGTTAGAGGTTTTGGCTCCCTGTTATTTTTCCCAATAAAATTTCCAGCTAACTTAGTTTATGTAATAGGAGTGTAAAAGGTTTGATCAAGAGAGGCTTTGCCTGCTTCTAATATATGCTGTAGTTATACTGAATTAGATTTTCTTGTACTTGTCCTTGGCTGCTCAAGTTTTAATGTCTGACTGGCTATATTATGCCCCAATCACCTCCCAAGTTGAAAAAGAAAAGAAAAGGAGTAATAGAAGGAAAGGAAAGGATATGATTCACTGGGCTATGGTTAATTCATTTGACTGAAGGAATATTTGAAGTTCAAGGAGAAGAGATCTTCAGTGCCTGTAGTAAAGTATGTTTCATGGTTGCAACAAGATATATAGTATTGGGTTGGTTTGAAAGATTTGTGTGAGAGTTAGACAGGGCTGTTGATGAGCATCAACATAGTGGTGGATAAGTGCAAGTGATGAGCTCTGGAGCGTAATTCTAGAATGTAGATAAACAATCTCATAAACTTAACCATATTGAGCTAAGTGAACTCATGGCTTGTGTATAGCCTTCCGAAACCGTTAGTGTTAAGGATGAAAAATCCCCCCTGCAAGCCTCGTGTTTTTTTCCTTTCTCTGGGATGTAATTATACAACAACATTCAAAAAGCTCCTGCAATTCTGAAATATTATCTGTTGTCATTAGGTTCAAAATCTTCTAGTTCTTATACTAGCTGGCAATTGCTTAAACATAATTAAAATTATCCTATGCTTCCTCCTAGGTAGAATTTTCAGGTTCTTAAACTCCTCCAAGGTGTAGAGTTTTGGAGGAATTGGGGTGTGAGGTTGTTAATATCATTTTGTGTTCAGTTGACTTGTGATTTAAGTGTTTTCATGCCTTTTTTTTTCATCCTCTCTTTCTCATCTTTTCTCTGTGGGAGTCTTATAGAGTTCTATCAAAGGTTAGGCTTTGGAAGCTTCCTTGTCAAAAAGTTTAGGCTTCAAAAGAATTTGGTCCTGGTGGCAACTGTTCTAAAACAGCCACTAGCATTGCCAAAGTTCTGCGCAACTTTTTCTGCTTAAAAGGTATTGTTGGATCTTGTGCATTAAGCATTTGCTTGATGGTCATCATTGAGAGCAGTGAGTTACTTCCCTGTTCCAAATGTGCAAGCTTCTAATTAGTAAAATCTGCTCTGTGCAATTGGTCCTACCCTATTTGAAAGTTATTAGTATTTGTTTTCTTGTGTTTTATATAGTTCTTCCTGACACAATTCACCACTTCTGTTGTCTGTTAAAATAGCAGTATCCCATAAAGAAACACCTTTTCAGCAACTTGTTAAGCAGCAATTAGTATTTACCTTATTTCAGCAAACTCCTTGTATGGTCTAGAGTCTCTCTGGGAACGTACTTGAGCTTCTGGTGACTGTTCCGTGCTTTAGGTAGTGCTGTGGAAGATTATTTAAACTCACCCTGTTGAACAGAACTGATAAGTTTGAACCGTGCATAATCCAAGGGATGCTCCTTTCAATATGGATAGAAGTTAATTTTCTGTTCCTGGAGTGAGTTGATTCTTACTGGCAGAGATGGACAGACTGCCTCAATGTCAAATTTAGGCAAATTCTAAAATGTCAACCATGTTTAATTGATGTTATTATGCAAATGAGAAAATGGCTTTTGCTAGTTAATCTTGATAAATCTACATCAATTCCTTTTTAGTCTCTCTCAAGAATCTTTGTTTAAGCATTAATACTGATTTAGTCAAGGTAATCTCTTGATTGCAATATATTTATCTGTCTTTTGGCATCTCATACAGCATCACATGGCTATTTGGCTGTCTTCACTTTGTCTCGCTAATTTATTTTTATTACATGCTAATCATCCTTATTTCTTTGTAAGTTAGCAATATACCACAACTTCTTTCAGAACTTCTCATGGCTTCTTTTTCAAGGGCTCTCGCTCCCTGAATTACTGGATTTGGCAGGATTTTCTTATAATAGAAACATGTTTAGTGTTGGGGTGATGTTAGTCAATTATAAACCAAGTTTTAGTTTCAGCATTTGTTTGGATTGCAGGAGGAAATGGCAAGACCATTGTGCAACTATTTAGTCATCTATAGTTTTCATGTTTTACACAATTCATTTACATTGACAAAACATTATTAGGCTACTTGTGATACTTTTATGGTACTATTTAAACCTTTGTGGTGTAATATTAATCTAAACAATTTACTTGGTTGTTATGGTTTTAACTTTTGGATTTGTTGGCACTTGTAGGGCTCTGGCTAATGTGGCTGCTAATGGAGGAGATCATCGTTGATAATTCATGATGGTTTCGTTGTCATGCCGTCCTTTTATATGCCTCCTCTATACTATTTCCTTTACCTTTCAGATTTTGGATGTTCCTTCTTTCTAGAAGGATACACTCCTTGATCAGGACAGTTTTCTAATCCTATGATCTGGCCGAGCCTCGGATTCAACATGTCTGAAACACTCTTGCCTTTACATGAACTTTCATTAAAAATTCTCCTCATTTCTGAAAAATTACAGATTTAACTAGTGACTTCCATTCCTGGAAGGACTTACAAATTTAATGGGAATAAATATATAGTAGATTTTCCAAATGAATGGTTGTTTGCTTTAATAATTAGCTTCTTTTGTTTGCCATGCTCTTCTAATTTAGCTTTATCTTAGATATGCACAGACCTTGATGCGGGTGAGGAGTTAGAAAAGGTCAACAAGGAAAGAGCCGAATCGAAGACTTTTGTTTTTCGATGCTCTGCGAAGGCCAATTTGAGGATTGAATGAAGAATGAGATTAGACTTCCGGGAAATCCCCAAACCTTCTTACCTGTATATAATACAATCGTTGTTGAACAGGATTGATCTTTTAGCGCTCATAATTTCTCGACTAGACTTGAGCCATTGATGATTTTATAGAATGGTCAGCCTAGGCCTTCTTTCTGGACGTGAAATTGGAGGGGCTCAAAATTAAAACCTTTGGCCCTTTAAGATGATGTTGTCTCTCGACTTTCCTCTGCTATCTTCTTTTTGTTAATGGATCATGATGAAACATTTCTTTCCCATGCAGAAATCTGTAGTATGTTCATTAGATCGGCCAGGCATAAATATTACCAATATTAACGTAAAAGGTTTATACAACACAGACATGCTAATATGTTAACGAGGTAAGGCTTGAATGTGTGTCTATACTATATGGATTTGGTTCATTACATCATTGTAAAAACAAATTTGGGTTATTAGGTTTTTTCATATTAAGTTCTTGGTTTCTTATGTTCTTGAGTTAACGAATCAAACGTTTTTATTATTCTATTTATATCCTTATATTATATTGACATGGTTCACCATGTTCTTATATTTTGATTCACTGTGAAGGGTGTGAATGTTTTTTACATATCATAAAAACATGCAATGTTTTGTGCAAGCCACAGAGGTGAGATGCTGCAGGCATTCGATGGGATCCTTTTAATACATACACTGGCAGACAATGGGGGAGTTTTGGGACGTCCTGAACCGCCCTAGGCAGAGGACTTGTGGTTGAGTCTTCCATTAGAGATTGATTACAGCCTCGAATCATGCTAGGAAGTTCAAACCCATTGGCTAAACCAGAGTCCTTGTGAAAAGGCTTGGACAATTTACTAAGCATGCTCCTCAGTGGTTCATGTCACAATTCCATTTCGATAGGTATTTTGTTTTTTTAATTAGAATGAAATGTTTTAGTTTCGGAGTGTTTTAACGTGTCATTTCAGGATTTTACTGTTTATATATATTCAACAAATATAATTCAAATTCAAGATAAATTAATTATAAATTATGTAATACAAACACAATGTCAAACAAATATAATTTTAAAATTTAAAATATTTCTAAATAGTCAAAATTAAATAGTTCTTTAACTTAAAATAATTCGAACTTGAACAAAATATCAACATATAATGAAAGTAAAAATATTTTAACACATATTTTAAATATAAAGTTAGGTCAATGTTATCAAAGCTAATGAAATCTAAATCATTCCTTATTTTGCTCAAATTCCTACAAAGTATAAACATGAAAAAAACAACATGAATATAAACCATATATATTACTGATAAATCTAATTTTAAAAAATTAATATCATTGTTAATGAAAATAGTAATAATAATTTTCAATATTATTATTAATATAATTGTTATTGAAAATAGTAATGAAAATTTTTTTTTTATTCTTTGATAGTTTAATTAATCAAATTGAACAAGTTTGACTCAATAGTTTTTTAAGAGCAGAATGCAACATGTAGAATAAAACCGGAATATTCCGATTGAAATTTAGCCGAAAAATTTGAAACAAACCCAAATTTAAAATGAGATGAAAATTGTTCTGTTTTGTTCCGTTTTTTGAATTGGTATGAAATATTTCGACCATTCCGGGTGAAACAGAACAGAATTGACAACCTTGGTCTAGGACCCTATGTTACAGACAACAAGCCTTTTGTACAAGACATCCCCTTTCCGTTTCTGAAAGTTGAAAGAAGCTTACATTTGAATAGAATTTGGGAGGGACCAACTAGATGTTAGAAAACTGGCTAACCTATAAGACTAGAAAACGACTGGAAATCATTGATCTTCGATTATCAGTTCAGCAGCCTCACCCATAGTCTCCACCCCACCAGTTTCCAGCAAAGCCAGGGCAAGATCCTTCTCATTCCACTGCCTCAATCCTTTACTAAGTCTCTTCAAAACATCAGCATCCACCTCTAGCACCCAGGAAGGCGTGCAGCCCACCATTAGGCTCACAAAACCAGACACGTAGGCCCGCCAAGTAGTGCAATCACAGCCAAGTGATATTTTCCCATCAAGTGCACTCGCAAGAAATTCCATGTGCACACCAAGTACTTTGGGACGGCGTTTTGATGATGAGTCAACTCCCCATGCCAGTGCCCCGCAATGGACTGAAAAGAATGCCAGGGCATAACCCCCAAGCATAGCGACCATCCCCTTGGACCCTTCTTCCTGCTCAGACCTGTGAACAGCTATAAACCAAGATGGTAAAGTTTCTTTAAACAATGCCTGAACCAAACCCAAGCCACCAGATAACCATATTAAAGAGGCCCCGAGTGAAGCTGCAAGTTTCACTCGGGTCATTGCTGCGGTGAGCGAAAACTGTCCACACCTCAGTCCATTTTTTGATCTCTTCAACTTCTCTAACCTCTCCCTTGGAAGGCCAGTGCATGCTATTTCTCTCACAGAAAGCATCATGAGTGAAATGATATCTTCCATTAGCGATACAATATCTCTGATGCTTCGGTAAACACGCAGATAGAGAATTCCTGGAGCAACTGGGGAAATCCCCCCACTAAAATGGGAACCAAACCCATGGCCAAGAAGAGCTCCAACACCACCATTGCTTGAGATAGCTGCAGCATTCGGACCAAGTGTCGCAGAGAAGCAGCTCTTAAGAAGTTGAAACACTGCATCATTATTGTGAAGGAAGACGGTACGGGATGCAGAAAACACAAGGAAGTCAAACCATCGCTTTGCCTTTTGGGTCCACAGAGACGCCACAATTGGCATGCAAGGCCAAGGACAACCAGCTGCAAGGGATTCCAATGCTGGACCAGCCAAATTGAGAAATCGTTCTGAGGCTTTGTCAATTTTATAGGTTATGGTGAGGCTCACAAAAGCAGCCAGGGGCAGTGGAATTGTTGCCAGAGAGCTCACACCTGTGAGAATGACAAGTCTTAGTTGGAATATCTAAGTAACCATTTCTAGAGCACAAAAAGGAAAGATTTTACAGCAGTCTTTTTGCAGAACCATGTTTCTATACTGCCTATGATGGTATAATGTACATCTGGCACATGTAGAGCAAAGAAATAGGATAGTTAAGTAATATTAATATAATGCTTCTGACTTGAAGTAATAATTATAATAAAAGCATCTGGAACTTGTAATTCTAGCAAGAAAAAACCTGCAGCAAGGCTTGGGACATCAACACCAGTAGCAGCTAATATTTTCTTGATCTTCTCCTCGACAATGGACAAATTTGCTGCAGGACTGGGCCAGTCTGTACCATTCATAAATACTGGTTTCCACACTCCACGGCTCACTTCAGCTGAGAAGTAGCTCACAATGGTTGCCAAAGATGCGGGAAGAAAATCAGCTAAATCTTTAAGGCCTGAGAGTTCAAAAATCATAAAGTTATAACAGCATGCAATTGGCCAAGGCTACAATGGAAAATAATTTACTTTTATCATATAAGGGTCATGTATCAACAAACACCATCAGAAGACTGTCTTTGGTTGCTTAGGTTACCAGGCCACATAAATACATGCCATTTGAGAAAATCTAAGGCATCATAGGTAAGTGTTGCCAGAAACTTCCAGTTCCTCAAGGATAAGTTTTCTGAACAGAAACTCTACAAATTTTCAGGTTCCCTATATGACCCCACTCTACAGATGAAATCAGACAGGCATATACCAACCTGTAGCCAGTTCACGAGGAGAAAGTCTCCCATGAGCACAGGCAGTCAAAGCAGCATCAACCACAAAAGGAACAGCTTCCAAGATATCCCAAGCTGGTAATTTAGGTCTTGGAGTAGAATCATCAGTTCCAGGTCCAGATGAACCACTACTTACAGAAGTAACGGTAGTTAATGACTGGCTTCCTCTATTAATCTTTCTGAACATCATGTTAAGAAGCACGTTGACAATCTGATGAACAGGAGTTCCATGAACAAGATCAGAGAGAGTTGCAGCAAGACATTTTTGATGCTGTCGATACCAGACTTTCAATTTGGGAAATGAGTCCAAAAATATGGGCTGTGCAGATGACGAAGTCGCAACTGCTGAAAGTCTCCTCTTGTTCTGATCCTTGAGGACATTTCCAGAAGAGACTAGGTGGGAGTTTCGTACTGATAGGAGGTATTCAGGAGTTAGCTGGGATCCAACTGTGGGTACATCTCCCACTCCACGTTCAAGAGGAGGATGATTAAACCTCCATAGCTTCAAAAGAAGAGCAAATGCATTCGAAAACACAGCATGGGCAGAGATGTCTTCTCCTGTGGGCAGAGTCCATGAGACATCAGGCACGCATGAACCAAAAACCTCACAGATGGGCATCAACGAGCATGCAAGTTGTGGAACCTGGAAAGCATAAAAAAAAAAACAAGGGGAGAAAGGAGTTAGCTTGTGGATGAAATCAATATCCCAATCACTAACGAAAAATGCCCCTAAAGGGAAATGATTGAAGAATCGAAAGAAGCAAAATAAATTTCTTGTTTAAGAAAAACAAATCCACTTGATAGATATGCTGTGTTCATTATAAATTCCAAATCCAATAAAATTCATAAGCATACTATATCATGATGATATGAGCTGTTATACCAATTGTAGCTTTGTCAATCAATCTCATCCTTTTTACTACCTTGTTCCTGTTTTCCAATTTCAGAATATGCTCCAATCAAGAACTGAAAAGTAGCTCAACTAAACCAAAAGAAAAGCCTTCAACCAATACAATGGGCCACCAACAAGAGGCTTGCATGTTTATTCCCCTTCAACAGGAAACATCATGCCAAATTATCAAGTATCATGTTTATGTCCAATTTTAAATTAGCAATCTCTGAAGCTTTGCTACATACACCCAAGCACCTTCAACTTCAATCACATTGTTCAGTGGTGCTCAAGCTACTTTTTCATTTCTCAGAGGCCAAACCAGCCTTCAAGCCAACCTAATTACATGGTGTATTGCACAAATTTAACCGAGCACAAAGTATCTTCAAAATCAACAAAATATATTCAAACCAACAATAAAATCATTTCTTAACAAAACAGTGGAAGATTGAGCATCAGTAATCAGGGAACTCACTCACCAAGCCATGTAGGGAGAAAATCTGAACACAATCCACAGTTGCTATTCCCACAATTAGTACATTCAGGATTGGAGCGTAACGTATCAAATGGCTCTCACTCCCAGAATATTCTGCAGGAACCGGAGGAGACAATAATCTAGTAATGAAATGAGCAGTGTGCTCCTGCATAAAAATTAAGACGTTGGAATATTTTGAATGGTTTTGGGGGAGGTTTCAAAAAAGCAGTTCACTTGACAAAATCTTTCTCACAGTTACCAAGTATCTGCTTACCTGTATATTCCAACCCCGGAGAAGAGAAGCCCCGCAAAGAACTGTAGCAGCAGATATCTTCTCATCATCTGATCCCTTGACCGCAAGCTCAAATATTTTCTCGAGCTCTGCTAAGCTTCCATCAAATCCATGATCTTAAATTCAGTTGCTTTACCCTTGGTTAATTTACAAAAAAGAGCATCTGACATACCTGGCTTCAGGAAAGAAAAAAAGTACTGAAGACCAGGACAAAATCGAAGAAGTTAAGGATAAGGAAAATTTATTTACAGAGACTTCATCCTTGGTTTTTGTGTTGGAGGAAGCATCCACATACTAAAGGTAGCAGCTAAAAGAATCATCTCTCGACTCTTTAATGTTATTAGATTTCATTTATCTCACTTTGCAAACCAATACATCAAGCCTGAAAACTACTTAGGGTCTTAAAAGTTGGAATTCACCAGAGAAGGGTCCCACCTAAAATTTCCATTATAAATAATCTCTCCATTAAAAAGACCCTAGCCTCCCAATCTCTCTAGTTATTTCTTCTTTTATAATTAAGCTACAGAATCCAAAAAAAGAGGTACAATAGGGAGAAAGTTTTGAACTGGTAGGGCATTGTGAAAGAGATTGAGGAATGAATTGATCCAATGGACTACTATTTCTCTAGCTTTGCATAAATAAAGTTTCAAAAACAGAAATACGATCTGGATAAATTAACAGCAGCAACTTTAAGATGAAGTGTGAGTATACCTTGAAGCGGGACTTGAAACCAGAGCATTGACCATCGACAGAGAAAGTGGGACCCCCTTCATGAATGATGACCAACCAGGCACCTGAGCTGGCATACTGTGAGGTATTTGGTTGATGCATCCATTGACATACCCAGGCCAGAAATATGCTGACGTGTCCAATAGACCTCTTGCAATGCAAGCCTCAACAATCAGATGTCTCATGTTTCCAGCTGAGAGTAAGAGCACAAGACCTACAATTAGGAAACCTTGACAATGTGTTGAAAGAGTAAGCAATAGCCCAGATGAATGAAACATTGTAAAGCTGCTGCTTTGGGTACATTGGAGTGAATGTTATATAAAAGTAACAGAGAGATCTTGGCCAAACATCAAACACTTAACAGAATGTTGGGAAAAGAAAAGATTCCTATCATTAAGACAAACAGACGACTGCAAAGTTTACAAGAGTGCATGATAAATAAATAAAAAAGTCGTTCAAAAAGTTCAACATGATAAAACTAGGGAACTTCCCCCTTCTGTAAGTATTGAGGTCACTTCACTTAGATCAACCATTGCTTAGTACATTAATACTATGTCATTTTGCCTTGTTGTCATTTAACAGATATGACTCCTGCTTATGTAAAAGATTTTCTCCAGATGACTGTTGCAGTGCAGATATAAACTTTTCTGCATTTCTCTAGAAAGCAAAGCCAGTTGATACCAATGCCTCCTTGCTTCTTATTGCCTATGATTGACTGCACGCATGCAGAAAGTGAGGGATCTAGGATTGAAGACTCGAGGGACCAAGAATTCTTCTTTTTTTTTTCTTTATAGTGAAAGGGATTATACTTAAAACATGTCAACTATTTTCTTTTTAGGCATTTAACTGAAAGAAAAGAAAGTGCATGCATAACAATTTTAAAAGGGAGGAAAAATTACATCCATATGAGAATGAAATACAATGAAAGAAATCATTTCAAAGCAAAAAAAAATGGAAGAAGCATTTTACTTGCAAGGATTGAACAGGGAAGAGGACCAAAAAGGCTGCGTTTTCATCCATTGGAAGGGAGGCTGGCCCCTCGTGGATCCATCTCTGAATGCATATTTATGTGTTCACATGTGCGATCCACTTCCATTCTATTCACAATTCTATTCAGTTGTAAGGATATTCTTTGTGGTTTCTGGGAAGATGTTTGGGGTGCATTGTTGAACCAAGGAGACCCTTAAGCATTTATTACTGCATCTATCCTACATTCCTAAAAGATTTTTTGGATCCTCAATCAAAGATAGTGTTGCTCAAAACATTGTTGAGGAATTCAGAAAGTTATCCCATTTTCTTTTATTGGACAGGTTATTTGTGAAAGATCACAAGCCCAGATGCCAACCTGCTACATAGTTGCAGCTTTGAACAATTGCCTAATGCACTAATGAAAAACTTCAATGAGGACCAAACATGACTTACAGCAGTTTATCGGCAGGTCTTTCATGCTGATGCACTCAGAGTATGTACTCCCAACATTGATGCCTGAAACAAATAACATGGCTTTCGCAACAGCCTGATTGGCTGAAGAAACAACAGATTGAGGTGGACTCAGCAATGTCTGATAATCACCCAATAACTGTAAGCTGGACACTAAATCAATGCGGCGTTTTCCTGAAAGTTTTTTTTCTTTCCAGTGATTTGTTGAGCCACATTCTGATTCATCAATAGGTGTGTTCTCATCTTCAGCAATAAGATCAGCAACCACTAGAGTTGTGATGGATAGTAAAATGCATAAGCGAGCATCCAATCGAGGGATAGGACCCTCAATGGGTTCCCTTTCCTGACAATCAAGGATAATTGTGAATGATTTACATAAATAACCTCTTGAAACAAAGAAGAATAAGCTCTCGAAAAGCTAGGGAATAAACTCATTCCATTCCGTAAACAAATGTGAAGACTCTAGAATAAACTAATTCAATGAAAATAATCCTAGATGGGAATGCAATGAAATACAGACCAAAAGGACAATTAACAAACCAAGAGAGAGAATTTTTTTTCCCATCCCCCTCTGGAATCATTGTAGTCAGCATGAGGCATGTGTAGCCTTGACTTGAATGTTTTGTGAAACTTCATGTTTATGCTCCACAACATTTCTTTTAAATATATTTATGAGGAAATTTGAAATCCAGAAAATGGATCCTAACCCTTTGAACAAGACGGAGAGCTGCAACCCAAAGGCCTAGAAAGGTTTCATGCCATGTGGTTCCATTTATTGCTTGAAGGGCTTTAACTGAACCTGCGCAACATGAAAACTTAAATTGTCACTCTCATTTTATACCTGTTCTGTAACAATTGAGATAACATTATACAGGCTTAAAGAATATCTCAACTCTGGCCCTACCGGTTATGATTTCAATAGCACTTGTTGCATTAACTTGATACCCATCCATGGCATCTTCTAATGCAAGATCAAGAGGAAGCCATAGGGCAGAATGACTAGCTCCTTGACACAAACCAGAGGAAGACACTAGAGAACCAAAAGCCATAACTGAATGGAACTTTTGCAGTGAACTTGTCTTCGATTCTCGACTCAATACTATGTTACTACCTGAACCTGTAGTCAACTGCAGAAGATCCTCAGCAGTAAGAATTTTTGAATTTCTTAATGCTGATGAATTTGTTCCAAGCAGCTGCAATCTCTGGAAGAACCTTATCCAATGTGTGGGACTGAAAAAGCAGTAAGCAAGTGTGTGTGAGTGATTGCACATCCAAACCACAGGCCCAACTGAACTCAATCAAGCTACTTGTGAAGAGTCACAATGACTATAGACTGCTAAAATTTGAAACATGTGACCAAGAGGAAGAGGCAAGTATAATTCATGTGATAACACAAATAAATAGGAGAAAACTTGACCAAGATCAATTTTAACCATATTCAATTGAAGGTCAATGAACAAGCTTCATTTCAATGCCAGGAAAAACCAAACATAAATCTAAATCTCAGGTTGATTGGCATAACTAGAGTTGGATGATAATTTTAAGAAGCAATTCTTACAGGGTAAAAGATACATACAAGTTCTGGCGCACCAAGTCAAGAATCCTTGAAGTTGATTTATCTTGGAGAAATTTTCCAATCATCTCAATAGCCATTATAGTATTCATCTTATACAATTTCTCGTGATACTCAGTTTGCATCTGGTTGTAATTATCATTTGCATCAATTTCCATTTCTTGAGGTTTGGTTGCCCATCTGGACTTCATCTCTGGTATAAGTTCCAACAAGCCTTCATCATCCAATGAGGCATCTAACAACTGTGACACGATTGAATAGAGAAACTCAACCACCAGAATCCCAGGACTGGTAGCTTCGAGACCAAAATTATGGGAAAGATGAAGAACACCATCTATTGATTTCATGACCCTGCAATAAAGAAGGCACAAATTACATATGTAAACTAATCTATTCTCTAGGCAATTATGGTAGAAAATTAAAGGAATGCTACCTTACTTATCACTACCTGGCTTTAGAATGCTAGCCATTTTATTAGTATTCATGAAGTGCATATACAATGAAATCATATGCAATTAGGAGCTCAATTGTAAGAAATAATAAACCAATGCGAGACATAACTTCCTAACTGTGGCATGCAACAACTGTTGTTCAAGCATGCAAACAGTTTAGACTTTAGCTATGTCATCTTGGGAACTTTAAACGCTCTTGATCTTTCTTCCACAGAAATTTACACCCCTAAGTTATTTTCCTTCTTTCCTTCTTACTTCGTTCTTTTTTTCCCCGCTTCCCTTGCAAAGCACACATAAAGAATATAGCTTTACAAGGCATAAACCAGCACAGTTTGCAGCAACCAAGGACACATAAAGAAATGAGGAAACCCATTGGCTGTTGAATGGTAACCAGAAGGTAAAAGAAGTCACAATCTAAATCGTTAACACTGCCAAAGCAAGCAAGGTCTCCAGTTCTCATATGGTACAGAAGATGAAACTTGAACTCACATCTCATAGTTTGGCACATTAATTTGGCCCTTCAATGCAAAAGCAAATGTTTTAAGGAGTTCCATATAAAGCCTGTATGCCACTGGCCGAGACCGTCTGCATGGAACAACCCTGTGGAAACAAGCAATACAATGAATTCACATTAAAAAAAAATGTATACCGGATAAAGAAGAGATTCCAGAAATTTTCACTGAATTGCATACAATTCAACACTAATATAAAACAGACAAATCCACATCCATCCTATATGGCACTTCCCAGTCAAAGAACAACAAATGAATACATGAGTAATCCAAAACAAAGCTGATTAGAATTTGAATCTCTAGTTTCTGTAAGAACCACAACGCAACAAAAAAGATATGATGGCAATGTAGGGCTACATCACTAATCTAAATGCTAAATGCCAGACACATCCATAATGAATCAAAGCATTCCTAATGTATAGACCTGTATTCCAGAATTAAACAGGAAATCAAATCCACATCAAGATCTTATTTTGGCATTGCTTAACAGCAGAAAACTTTTCAAGAAATAGAATGCCAGAAGAATCCCAGCCTTCACTGATCATAGGTTTTTTCCACCCAAAAAAAGAAAAGAAATGAAAAAACAAAGAAAGAAAGCCCACTCCTCCGATTTTAGGAGTAAAGGTCAAACTGAAATAGTCTATGTTCAGAAAACTGGATTGAGTGTGCGATTGCTAACATAAAAGCAAGAGCTTTTGACATTGAAGTACAGTAAATAACAGAATATTGACTCTTGACAAAAAAAAAAAAAACAACAACAGAAAAGACTCAAACTTTACCAACTTTTAATCACCTCAAAGAAAGGAAATCCCATCAAATTCAATAACCAAAGAGAGGCACAGACAAATTCAATAACAGGAACAAGAAGGAAAAAAAACCTGTCAGAAAGAAGTGCAAGAACCATCAAAGGAGGCACAATCCTGAGAGCCAAGGCCTTCTCAAGAAGCTTCCACAAAATGGGCATATTATTATCCCAGAAAATGTAAGAAACCAAGACATTAGCAAGCTCTGGAGAAGGCAAACCGACTCCACTGGAGCTCAAACTAGACGATACCTGAAGAGCCCATATTAGAGGATCACTGCCTTTTTCTTGGGCCACCTTAGTTATCTCTAAAACACTATCCCATATGGTGTTTTGCATAGATATGGCCATCTGGGGCCAGTATTGTTGTGGATTTCTTTCTTTCACTTGAGGAACAGAAATCTTTATGGGTTTGTATTGAACAACATTACAGCAGCAGCCGCTAAGCTTCTGTTTCTTTGGCTTTTTAAACTAGAAAACTGAACTCTGTGGACGTGTTGGGAGGTGTGTGAGTTTTAGTTGGTGACAAATGTAAAAGTCAAACAGAGATAGGGGTAGTGGTGGAGATTTAAAAATATCTGGGGTCCATGTGAGGACAACTAAACCCGTCTCTTCAGAGATATGGCCCACCAAAGGAATCTTAATTTCATTGGATCTAAATTGGCCTAACCTTTTTTTTCAATAAATAAATCCTAATTTTGGGTACTATACTATATATGTACGTAGATATTATCATATTTTGAAAAAAAATCACTTGTGAATTGTAGTGATCAATCTGATAAATCCTGTTATTAAATTTTATGGAAAGCTAGACTTTAGTAAGGACTAGATTGTTGGTTGATTAATTTTTTTAATGATTAATTTTTTTTTAATTATTACTAATGTGTTTTTAAAAAATAAATTCATAACAAGTCAGGAGTTTAATATGATTTGATTTAAATTTTCTATTTAGAAAATATCAAAACAACGTTATTTTGATTATTTTTTTAAAAAGAAAATCAATGAATTTTATCTCTGGTTATGAGTAGTTGACCTAATTTTTTTTATCAGGTCAGTCTTTTAACCCATTTTTCTTCAACTTAGATTAACAGGGTCGAAGTCGATCAGTCGAACCGACCTGCGTGTCATAACTAAGTTTACAAGTCCTTAAAGTTATCAATAAACAGATATTTTTCAATACATATATTTGTGTATCTTTTCTCATATATTTGTTTTACTCAATAACATGTATGATCAAATATGTTTGCAGTCTAACCTGATGAATAGCTTAACTGGTCAGACATTGAGTTTGCTTCTTAATAGTCACGAGTTCGAGTCCTCTCAGGGTCACTGGATATTTATATAGCCATTAACTTTAAGATTTGTGGAATTAGTCGAGGTATAAATAAACTGTTTGAACATTCATATTAATAAAAAAAAATATTTGCAGTCTAGTTTTTTTTTTTTTTTTGAATACAAGTGTTTTCTCATAAATTATAATTCTTTTGAAAGCACAACCCTAAGATCTACTGTAACACCAAACTCACATCCCAATTGAAGATGACGTATCACCTCCAAGTTCCAACCCATCCATCCACGTGTTTCCAAATTTGTTTTTTTTTTTTTTAAAAAAAAAAAAGGAAGGAAAAGAGGAGGAGGAGGAGGGTGGTGGCAAGGGTATTTTGACGGAAAAAACCCTAAAAAAAGAAGAAGATAACTAGTGGTTAGGGGGTAGGTGGAGATGATGACAAGGGGTG
>Ga0307517_10005063_pt1 | contig 20023 bp, 26 predicted proteins | sample 23_EM_MG_FD_194515 | JGI IMG/M metagenome (GOLD analysis project Ga0307517, IMG submission 194515) | Populus trichocarpa ectomycorrhiza microbial communities from riparian zone in the Pacific Northwest, United States - 23_EM | ecosystem: Host-associated > Plants > Roots > Unclassified | place... | reverse complement strand
ATGCACTGCACCACCAAGAAAATGATGTGGTGACGCCTTCAATGACAAAATGGAAGGATATTTTTTGATGTCGGGAGGTGCCATATGTGCTTCTTGAAAGGGTGTGGACGCCTCCCACGCATTGGAGAGTGTACCACACGTGTCCCAATCTTTTTTTTATTTTTTATATTTGATCAAATATCAAATTGCCATTAAACTAATTTGACAATAACAAAAAAAAACCTCTTAATACTAGTTTTAAATTTTTTTGCTTTTAAGAACATTTTGGTTGTGTATATATATATATATATATATACACACACACACACACACTAAATTGTCCCCGTACTGAATTGATAACAACAAAAAAATCACTATGAAAATACAAAATTGCCCTTTGATGTTAATTTATTTATTTATACTTCCAATGATATTTTGGTTATTTTACCGTGTATTTAAAATAGAAAAAGATTTATTTATCTTTAATCAATTTAATAATAACTAATAGATGTTATAAAAAGATCTAAATACCTGTAATAACTAATATTTTTTTCCAGTGTTTGGTTATGTCATAGAAAATGAGCTGGAAAATAACTTATTAATATATATTTTTTCAAATTTATTAAAACAAATAGGAACAAATCTTACAAATTAAAAAGTTGAATGAGAATGAAATTGAAAAAAAAATCTAATTTAATAAATTATCTCAAATAAAATAAACAACAATCAAAATAATGAAGATTAAATCCAATAGATAAAAAAATTGAAAGATGATGAAATTAAAATAATAATAATTGCAATTTCATAAATTATTTCAAATAAAATAAGTAACAATTAAAAGAATGAGGACCAAATTTGATAGATAAAAAATTTTAATTAAAAAAATAATAAGAGAAAAACAAATAACAATCATAAAAATGAAGACCAAAGTTAATACAAAAACCAAATTAAATCAAATTCTAAGAGGTAAAATTAAAAAAAAAGATTCAAAATAAAATATATAGCAATAAAAAGTTTGAGGGCCAAATTTGTTATAATCAATAAATAATATGATATTTTTAAAATTTTTACAATTTTTGAAAAATGTTTTCCTCCCAAAATAAAAGGAAAACACTTTTCTAGAAATCAAGCCAAATTTTTCCTTGACTGAAAAGTATTTTTCATTGATTAATTTTTCTAATTACAAAAAAATACATGAAAATTTGTACAGTGATTTTCCAGAAAACCACTTTATGCCAACACAAACGAGGCTGATTCATTTGCTTGAACTTAACAAGCCTTGGTTTTATTCTAATAATATTCATAAACACTCCGTAACACAACGTGAATATAGATATGTAGAGATATAAGTAGTGTTTATTATTGTAGTAGTGGTGGTAGTTTTTTAATTTATTTTTGATATATCATTACAATATAACAATTTAAAAATAAAAAAAACCAATTTAAAATAATTTTTTTTTTCAAATCAATTAAAAAAGCACAGCCACGCTGAAATATCAAATATGCCCAAAAATTAATAAAATCATATGACGCTAGGAGCCACCTCCCATCAAGTTTCCCATAATTTACTACCATGCCACTCTCGCCCTGTAGAGTCTAGACGGAGCCCACGTGAATAAAGACCCACAGTGCTCGGATCCAGCGAGTACTTGGCGCTCTTGCCCTCACCAGTTTGAAGTTTCAAATCTTTCACGATGTCGTAATAGCTCCCTTCCCAAGAAAACACCACCGCGTGAATAAAAATCCTAGGGTTTTGCAGATCACCGTCGAAATCTCCCATCTCCTTCTCCCATGTCTGATTCTCCTCGGACTCGCATCGATCAGGTGGGCCCCCTAAACCCTAGAAACTTCCCAACGGTAAAAAAAAATCGATCTTTCTTCAAAGATAAAGAAAATCTGAACTGAATTTTGAAAACTGGGTTTGTTCGAAATTAGTCAAATTTGAATTCAGATCATAGAAGATTTGAACTAATTTACTATATTTTAGTGCGGATTTAATTATTCCAACACGTGCTTTGCTTGTGTCTGTGATTTAATTTACAGTTTTTTGCGTCGAGGAAGAGGAAATCTTCGTCGCCGAATTTGAAGTCGGGAAGGATCGAAAAAGATGCAAGAAGCAAAGTAGTTGAAGGGTCCCCCAGTGCCAAAGGAACTTTGGATAATTACTTGGTGAACTCGAAGGATGATAACCGTGGGCGTGGTCTCTTGGTTAAAAGAAGCTTGGCATTGGGGATTGATGAAGTTTTAAATGAAGAAAAGGAGGAATCTTTTGTGTCTGGTCGATTGTGCGTGGGAAGTTGTGAAGGCGGCAAAGAGGTTCAGAAGGAAATGTCTCAAGGTTCGTCCGATGCAGGAAATGTGGGAAATATTGCGGTTGAAAGGGTTGTGAAGGGTTGCTTGGATCTGGGGAATGGGGTGGAGAATTCGGAACTAAAACAGTTTGCTACTGATTTTTTGTCTCTGTATTGTGGGTAATGTAGTTTAAATTTCTGTATGTCCATTGAAATTATGTTATGTAGTGTGTTTGTGTCTGTTTTCACTATGCAAATGTCATTGCTAATCATTTTATTGCAGTGAACTTCAATCAACTGCAACTTCACCTTCAAAGACAAAGTTGAATGACCATAAGCGAAATGGTGGTCCATTGCTAGTGGATGTTGATTATAAAACATCCAAAAAGAGGCTTTGCATGTCCAATCAGTTAAATTCTGAAGTTGAAACCCCTTGTCCAATCGAGAAGAAGCCAGAAGACAAGCAATCTGCTTTTGTTGTTAAAAATGGAGCATCTGTTTTCAATGCTTTTGGAGAGGTAAAACTGGTGTCTTATGAAGCAGTCTTATGACTGTTATATGTGAGGTTTCTGGTTTATGACCATTCTTTTCCTCCTACTCCTGCACTTTCATGGCAGGTAGCTGTTGGTAATGATCCTGTTCAGCTTCAAGCAAGCTTGAGAAAATGCAACAAAATGGCTAACTCAACGGTAAATATGGCTGAATGCTGTACACCAGGATCATCAATTTGTAGAGAACGGGGTAGTGATGGTCCCAAATCTACACGTGGAAGCTCTATCTTTTCACCAGGAGACGCATTTTGGAATGAAGCAATTCAAGTTGCTGATAGTTTATTTTCTGAAGCTGACAATCCTTTTGTCCAGGCAGTTGGAAATATCATTAATGGGAAGTCTGGCAACCTGTCACGGGAATTGTTAAACAAAGCCGGCAGCAGAGGTTGTTCATTGGAGTTTATAAGGAAGCATATGGAAAAAGTATCTCCACTGCCTGTCAAACAACTTGACTTACTATTTGAGGACAGGAACTTGGAAGTTAGCACCCCACCCTGTGCTAAAGATGATTCAAATGTGGACAGAAGCAGTGAAATATCTGAGCACGGTTCTATTAATCTAAAAAGCTTAAAAAATGCGAATATTGTAACATATCATCTCAAAGATGAGCCAAGAGAAGAGATGCATAAAGAAGAGGAGAAAACAACTGTGGATACAGAGACCACAAAGAAAGTGGATTTGCCAAATCAAGATGCCGATAGCATTATATATCATTTGCCAGTTAAAGAAACCAGGAATGTAATTGATAATAATGAGTGTGTTGAAGCTGGAACTCCTTCAAGTTTTGGGCCGCTCAAGGACCGGTTAGATCTTAGCAACTGGCTTCCTCTAGAAGTATGCAGCATATATAAGAGGAAAGGAATTTCAAAACTGTATCCTTGGCAGGTATCTTCGAACTTTTGAATCACAATGCTTGAGGTTGCCTTTATATTTTGCTTAGTGATCAGGATGGAAATGACAAGGTTTATTTTGTTATCTCTCCTGCTTATACATAAGTTACCCACCTCGTGTTGCAATTTTGGGTGTTTGGGCCCACTATGGAGAGACTCTCCTATCTCTTTCATTTTTGGGACACAGATGTAGACTAGGGTCCACTTGTACTGGCCCCAGATATAATTCTTATTAGGCTGGTTTTCACCATCATGAAATAAGAAGACTTCCACAGACTGGTGTAACTTGTACAAATGTTCAGGGTAGTTTTGGGTTGCCACTAGTGTATTTCTTGTGGAATTTGTTTGTATTGGACTCAATCACATTTAGTAAAACTCAGACAAGTAACCGGCTACTTCATTGGTTTAATTCAATGGCTTGTCACACTCCATCCTTACCAACTTGATGTTCGGATATGTAGTCCAATTTTCACCTGGACAGAGATGGATCATTAGAGCCAAAGTTTGGGGTGTTTTTTTTGTTATATCAGGCAGTAGTGCCAATTCCTGTATTATTTTCGTCACTCAAAAAGTGAATAGGAGCATCTTTAATCGAGGTTCAAATTTACCCTCTGAATCTTTATATTGCTTTCTTGCAGTCTATATCTCATAGAAAAAACCTTTCTTAGCTTGGGAGTATTCAAGCATGTTTTGTAATCCCTTTTCCAGTGCACATTTATTTTATTTCAAGATCGCTCATTTGAGTTCCAACTTATCTACTTGTTGCCAATCCTTTTTGTTTTGGTTTTATTGCATAACTTGGTGTAAAACTTGATTTACTTTTGATTTTCAAGTGTTGTGCTTTCCGTTTGTATTCTCTACATATTATTTTTCTGATCTTATCTATATGTTGTTTGGGCTTCATTATATATTCTTTTCCTTTCCTTTTGTTTTAATGCTTTTCTGCACAGGGCGTGTACATATGAACTATTCAAACTCTCATATACAATTTCTCAATTTTGGCTTTTGATTTGCCAGAGGTCATCTATAGAATATTTTTCTCCAGTATTCAAGCACAATTATGCTTCCAGTGGGGTTGCAGAATTCTTTTTGTATTTATTTATTTATTGAGATTTCTGTGTTGGTGCTCATATATTTCAATATGTCTGTCTGACTCTGATGTATTCGGCTGTTCTGTTTTCCAGGTTGATTGCCTTCAGGTGGATGGTGTTTTGCAGAGACGAAATCTTGTATATTGCGCGTCTACAAGGTTCTTTTTGTTAATTTGATTTCAGATTATATTCTGTAACAGATTTATACATTTTCTATCACTTATTTCTATTTTGTGCCAGCAAGCTTGTTGTTCAGAAGGAGAACAAATTCTAATCAATGTTTTCCTTCTCTTTTCCCCTTTTGGTTGTGTCTTATGATGCGGTATTCATTCCTTAAACATGTTTGCTTGCCACAGTGCTGGTAAAAGTTTTGTTGCGGAAATTTTGATGTTGCGGCGGGTTGTATCAACTGGAAAGATTGCGCTTCTTGTACTTCCCTATGTATCAATTTGTGCAGAAAAGGTCTCTTGATAATTTTGTCATGGAATTACGAAATGTTCTTACTCTTTTCTTAGTGCATGACCTGTTTGTGATATACTGTATACCATGTATATTTTATCCTGTGTCTTAATTTTCCCAGGCAGAACATCTGGAGGGCCTTCTGGAACCTCTTGGTAAGCATGTCCGGAGTTATTATGGCAACCAGGGTGGAGGAACACTTCCTAAAGATACTTCCGTAGCTGTCTGCACAATAGAGAAAGCAAACTCCTTAATAAACAGATTACTGGAAGAGGGTCGTCTATCAGAAGTTGGAATCATGGTGATAGATGAACTACACATGGTAATTCGAATCATAGGTTCCCATGAATGTAAAACCATGTCTCTTCTTGTATATATCTATATGGCTGTTTGTTCTTTAAGTGAGAACATTGAAACAACCCCCATAATGCATGAGGTAACACTTTGCGTCCTTAGCTGATGGCATTTTGAAGTTTCATTAATATGGAGTAAAATTACAAATATGCTCTTTAAGTTTCACCCTCCAGACCCTTCTTTTCATTCTCTTAATAACTCCGTCCCTCCCTCTTCCTCAATCTTCACCGGCACTTACGACCGTAAAGAGGTGCTTTAATGGGAGTGTGCAATGTGAAAAAATCTTGTCACCCACAGAGAAGCCTAATCACTGTTCAAAATCTTCCTCTAAAACTTTGTATGTTTCAGGTACAAGCATTTTTGTTCATTCAAATAATCTCTAGATGTTTTTTTTCCTTTCTAGTGAAATGACATTTGATCAACAATATAGGAAGAAAATGTTATGTAGAGCAAAACTTAAACTGGATGTTTTCTATGATTTCCCTTTATTTAGACATGTGATTTAAGTATGACTCATACAGCTTTCATAAATTATTCATTAGGTTTATTTATCTGTGTAATTTAAGTATTGTGGCCTTTTTTTTTGTGTGGACAGGTTGGTGATCAGAGCAGGGGTTACCTTTTGGAACTTCTGCTGACAAAGCTTCGTTATGCTGCTGGTGAAGGCAATTCAGAATCCAGCAGCGGAGAAAGCTCAGGTACAAGCAGTAAGGGTGATCCTGCTCATGGTCTGCAAATTGTTGGGATGAGTGCTACCATGCCCAATGTGGCAGCAGTTGCTGATTGGCTTCAAGTAAGTGGGTTTACAAAAGATTTTCCGTCTAAGGTTTTTTTTAATTTGTGTTTCTGTTTCTTCAACTTACTGGTCAGCCATAGGTGAGAGTCTTTTAATAAACATATAGGACCAGATTAATCTAGGTACAACAGCTTTTAATTGTACTTCTATACCGTACAGGATGTTTGTTTGCTCCTACCTTTTCAAGAACTTGTTTCTCTGCCACTCTGGCTGTATTATATGTTTTTCTCAATATTATTGTGCATTTGATAGTTTCGTCAAATTGTTTTTGCAACCAATCTTTTGTGCAGGCAGCACTATACCAGACAAATTTCCGACCGGTTCCACTAGAAGAATACATTAAAGCTGGCAACACAATTTATGACAAGAAAATGGATATTGTTAGAACACTTTCAAGAGCAGCTGACCTGGGTGGTAAAGATCCAGATCATATTGTGGAACTATGCAATGAGGCAGGGACCCTTCTTTTTCTAATGTGAATCAAGCTGTATCTAATTATTAGAAAGCTGAATAATTTTGGATGGCTGTTTTGTATTTTAGGTTGTTCAAGATGGACATTCAGTGTTAATATTCTGCTCTAGTCGAAAAGGATGTGAATCAACTGCGAGGCATGTTTCAAAATTTGTGAAGAAGTTTTCTATTAACATTCAGAATGAGAGCGAGTTTGGTGATATTACTTCGGCCATTGATGCACTGCGAAGATGTCCCGCAGGATTGGATTCAACGTTGGAAGAAACTCTACCTTCCGGGGTTGCCTATCATCATGCTGGCTTGACGGTATGATTTCCTGGCTCTCTTTTTTTTTATCTATGTTCTGGTAATCTAATTTCTTGCAACTTTTATTATCTATTTTTCATGATGTGGTTTATTTGGTGGATAATGTGTGTTGTATATATTCATTCATGTACTCTTTTTTTTAAAAAAATTATGCACTTAATTGTGTGGAATGGTGCAAAAGGATCTATACAGCCAACCCCAAGTAGTTTGAGGCTTGGTTGTTGTTTTTAAGTATATACTTCCTTTCTATTAGATGTGTCATCAAAGGATTATAATGTTCTATTTCTTACAGGTAGAGGAAAGAGAAATTATTGAGACCTGTTATCGTAAAGGTCTTTTGCGCATCTTAACTGCTACATCTACCTTAGCTGCCGGGGTTAACCTGCCTGCTAGGAGGGTAATTTTTCGACAACCCAGAATTGGTCGTGATTTCATTGACGGGACAAGGTACAGACAGATGGCTGGTCGAGCTGGTCGAACTGGAATAGATACTAAAGGGGAAAGTGTAAGCTTATCCTAGGAACTTGCTAGTAGTATTTGAATAATCCGTGTTTTATCACCTTACCTTTAATTTTGCTGAAGAGGGCATAAATTTATTTTGAATGAAATTATCCTTTTCCATTTAACAGTTGTATAGCTTTACCTGATCAGGTACTGATTTGCAAACCAGAAGAGTTAAAAAGAATTATGGGACTTCTTAATGAAAGCTGTCCACCATTGCAGTCGTGTCTATCTGAAGATAAAAATGGAATGACACATGCAATTTTAGAAGTTGTGGCTGGTGGGATTGTTCAAACTGCTAATGATATTCATCGTTATGTTAGATGTACTCTTCTCAATTCTACAAAACCGTTCAGGGATGTTGTGAAATCAGCACAGGATTCACTTAGGTGGTTGTGCCACAGAAAATTTCTTGAATGGAATGAAGATACTAAGTTATATGGCACAACACCTCTTGGACGTGCAGCTTTTGGCAGTTCTCTTTGTCCAGAAGAATCACTTGTAAAGATCTGTAGCCTTATTTTTTCTGCATTTTTCGCTCCATTTTCAGACCAATGTTTTGTTGGTTGCATCCCTTTTGTTTAACATGTTTTCCTAAGCATTCTCTCAGTGAGTTTGCTTGCTTTTCAATTTTTTCTCTCTTAATTGTTGTAGCTAACTATTTGACACGTGCCTGTGCTTTCATTTATTGTGGTTTTTTGTCTGGTTTCCTAGATTGTGCTAGATGATCTTTCCAGAGCACGAGAAGGATTTGTGCTTGCGTCCGATTTGCATTTAGTGTACTTAGTCACACCAATCAATGTTGATGTTGAGCCGAACTGGGAATTGTATTATGAAAGGTTTATGGAATTGTCTATCCTTGATCAGGTAATGTTGCTGGTTTTGATCACCTTGTGTCAGTTGATATAGGGCATTCTTTTCGTTGCAAGTTGGAGACAACTGATACCATGTGGCCGCTTTCCAATTTTTGTGAGAGATGGACTTCTGTATGTTGAATCTATATGTTTGGTGTGTGACATGTGATTTCTGAATAGCATTCTTTCATCCTGGCCAATGGTCTTTTCAGATGTAACCTGCTTGGTGATATTAAAGCCACATAGAGTTCAAATCTTTTGACCTCTCTATGTAGATGCCACTTAGCACAGAACATATGATCAGAGCACCAAGTTCATTAAAATTCAAAGAGTTATAGGAAAGAAAAAAACAGTAGAATTGAACCAACATAGTTTCTTCATGTAATTAGTTCATGTAAACTAACAGATATTGGTACTATTATGCATGATTAAATTACTAAACAGTAGAAAAAGAGGTGATATCTTTCCTCTGCTCATTTTTTTCCCAATCTTTGAGTTATTGTTTCACATTTGATTGATCTTTTCTCTGGATTTTCAATAATGCTTTAAATTTCTTACCCTTTTCTTTTCCAATTTCATGGAATGAAGTCTGTTGGAAATCGAGTTGGAGTTTCAGAGCCATTTTTGATGCGGATGGCACATGGAGCACCTATGCGCAGCTTGAACAGATCAATAGATAATACAAAAGCCTTGCATGCCAGCAAGTATGAAAACCAATCTGGGGTTACAAACAAAAGTGCCATTTCAGATGATCAGACACTTAGGGTGTGCAAAAGATTTTATGTTGCTCTCATCTTGTCAAGACTTGTGCAGGTGTTTCATCCCCTTTCATCTTTCCTCCAATCTGATCAATAATATTGACTCAGGGAACCAAATATTTTCCTGTGCGATTCACATCTTTTTGAGTACATCTATTTTTTGTGTTTATTTTGTGCGTGTTGGCATATAATACCATGTGTAAATTGCATATACTAAGAATATACATTCTTGGTTATTTCTTTATCCTGAAAAAAGTATATTTATCAAGTATTCTGCTTATTTATTCACATGGTTACTTGGATATGATACCTAATATTTCTTTATCATGGGCTGTGTTTGCTTCTGCTTGCTAATAAATGCCGATTTTTATATTTATTTTTTTAGTTCATTGCTTTGCTGAATAAATGCTGTTTAAATTCTGGCATAAAGGAAGCACCTGTACCTGAGGTGTGTGAAGCTTTTAAAGTTGCTAGAGGCATGGTCCAATCCTTACAAGAGAATGCTGGAAGATTTGCTTCTATGGTTTCTGTGTTTTGTGAAAGACTTGGATGGCATGATCTTGAAGGTCTGGTTGCGAAGTTCCAAAATCGTGTTTCATTTGGAGTGCGAGCAGAGATTGTGGAGCTCACTAATATTCCATATGTTAAGGTAATCAATTGCTTCTATTTTTTTCCTGCAAGATTGCTAACACATAGTTGTAATAGTTATTTGTCATCCTGTTGATGCCTCAAAGTTTCTAGTTAATGATTCAAAGATGGCCATTATTTTCATTGCTTCATTTGTAGGGTTCTCGAGCAAGGGCACTCTATAAAGCAGGGTTGCGTACACCTCAAGCTATTGCTGAAGCATCTATTCCTGAAATAGGCAAAGCACTTTTTGAATCTTCATCATGGTCTGCACAAGGTGAACTTGATAGAGTTTTCAGCACATGACCTCTTATACGATAATTTTGTGTAGAAAATGCATGTTATCTTTATTCTAGCTAAAATGTCCTAACTGAAGACTTCCCTTGGTGTAACTTACATGTGATTTCTTCTTTTATGGGAGATTAATTTGTGATTCTTACAGAATTTATCTATCACAGAATTCTTTCCCCACTTTGAGAGGTTTGTACCTTTTATATTTTGGATGAAAGAAATCACAGATTTATGAACATCATGCCAAGTGGCAGCAGATTCTAGAATGTTGTTGCATGCTTTAGGTTTGGCAATTTGTAATGGATGAGTTTCTTAGATAGGAAAACGAGTCTTTCTTGTGGTGTATGAGAAACAAATTCTTGGTTCGGATTTTGTGGCACGCCCAAACATGCACTCTGTCTGTAAGACTACATGTGCACCTGCACATTGTATCTGTGTATAAAGATCTATTTACATTCAAATATAATAGTTATATTTCGCTTTGAAGTTGTGTGTGTAGGTGCACATGCCTATATTTCAGTTTTGTCCTGTCGTATTCTTTGTGATCCTTTATTTTTCTTTTTGTGCTCAGCAATTTAGGTTTTGGTATATGGATTTAGGTTTCATGTTTATCATTGAGGTTGAGATTTTCAGGATTTAACACTTAGATGTAATTGAGTTACAGCTAAAAGGGTTTCTAACCGAGTTTGTTCTCATTAATGACAGGTTTAGTTTTGGGGGTCTTAAGGGAAAATGTGCCTAAGAGTTTAGGGTTGTATATTCAGGATAGGTTTGCAGGTTAGGATCCTAGGGCATATAGTTCTTTTTTAGGTTTTAGTGTGTAGAATTTTGGGGTGAGGTTTCATTCTTGGTTGTTATTTCTGTTTTCTAAACATGCATCTATGGATTTCTGATCTAAATCTAAGTATCTCATATTTAATATCATACTTGTAATGGAACTTTTCTAATATTTGCAATGATGTTCCTACTACATGCCTTCTAATAGAGACTTTGTGTACCCTTGTTGTCTCTGTTGTGTAGCATGCATTTATAGATGCATGTATTAAATATTTGGATTTATTATGATTCACACAAGTTGAGAAAATTGATGCAGAAGGTTCAGCACAAAGACGCGTGCAATTGGGAATTGCGAAGAAAATCAAGAATGGTGCACGTAAAATTGTACTTGACAAAGCAGAAGAGGCAAGGGTTATTGCTTTTGCAGCATTCAAATCACTTGGATTCAATGTTCCACAATTTTCTCCGCCTTTGTTATCCAATGCTCCCGAAAATCTTGTTGAGCAAGGAAATGCAGGTACCTTGTTTGGAGATAAATCTAATATCATTTTGCATGCGGACCAAAGAGATCATGCTTCATCTATGCTGTTTATAGAAGGTAGCAAGAATTCTGGTAAAGTTACAATGGCAACCGGAGAAGACAAACTAATGAAACCAGTCAGTGTTGGATTGGTAGTTGCTGCAGAAGGAAACTCAAATGGTCCCATTCAGTGCTATATTGGTGCTGAAAATTCTACAGTACCAGCTAAGAAATCTTCAAATCTTGGCACCGAGCTTTGTACTACTGGTGATCATAAGAATAGTGCAGAAACAATCCTCTCTGTACAATTTGGACATAGTGGTGATGGAACTGGGACCAATGACCGGATCACTGATACCAGAGTTCAGGGGCAGTGTAGTGGAGAGAATTTAAGTAGTGATAAAAAGGACAGTGCTTGCAAGAAGGGTCCTACTAATGCAAGCAATATTTCTGGTGGATTTGATTCTTTCTTGGATCTCTGGGATGCTACCCAAGAATTCTATTTTGATATCCATTATAACAAGCGATCAGAAGTAAATTCTGTCAGCCTATTTGAAATACATGGTATTGCCATCTGCTGGGAAAACTCTCCTGTGTACTTCATCAATCTTCCTAAGGACCTACTGTGGTCTCATAAGCAAAGGAATGATTCAACTCCCAGTCAATCTGGTGACAAAAATAATGTTCAACCACCTGAGAATTGGTTGGAGATAGTTCGGAAGAGATGGAACAAGATTGGAGAAATAATGGGAAAGAGAGGTGTCCTAAAATTTACTTGGAATTTGAAAATTCAACTTCAGGTGCTCAAGGGTGCTGTAGTTTCCATTCAGAGATTTGGCTGCCCGAGTTTTCCAAGGAAAATATTCGGTCCTGAACTCATAGACAGTTCGCACTTAACATTATCCCCTATTAACATTGAAGAAGCAATCGACATGTGCATTGTGGCATGGATTCTTTGGCCTGATGAGGAGAGAAGCTCCAATCCGAACTTGGAGAAGGTAATATTAACTAGCTGCATTTAAAATGTGAATCCGAAGATTAGCTTGTGCAGTCTGTCTTTGAAAGGGGAAGTTTCCTTTCCTTTTCCAGATAGGCACCTTTTTTTTTATTGTTTTCTTTCCTGTTCCACTGATTGTCATGATGATGAATTGATGATGCAGGAAGTCAAGAAAAGGTTATCAAGTGAGGCTGTGGCAGCTGCTAATCAGAATGGCAGGTGGAAGAATCAGATGCGAAGAGTTGCTCATAACGGCTGTTGTCGCCGCGTTGCACAAACAAGAGCCCTATGCTCTGGTCTTTGGAAGTTACTGACTTCTGAGGGACTCTTTGAAGCACTCAAGAACATTGAAATCCCGCTGGTAAATATTCTGTTGCTTTCAGCTATACTTCCTTAAATGTAAATTTGTTTCTAGGCATTGAAAGTTTAAACTTTTATACGAGATTTCAATAAAATCGGAGCTTAGTATCTTGAGCTTCACCTTGCTTATTTTCATGGAAGTTGTTGGGATGGTAACACATGATCGTTTGGTAGAGATTCTGTTCTATATTAAATTCCTTTATTTGTTTTGTAGAAGAAAAGTTGCTATCAAACTGTTTAATTGGAAGCTGCTATCATCTAGTGTTAGTATCTTCATAGAATCTTGGCCTCTCGTATGGCTGGTCATGCACATCCACAAATGGTCATGTGATGCGAGATATTTTTGGTTTTGGAATCACTGAGCCAGTATCGTCAGTAATTTCACTCTGTAACTTGATGTTCACATTACTAATCTATTGCTTGCAAATTTGTATCAGGTGAATGTTCTTGCTGACATGGAGCTTTGGGGGATCGGTGTTGACATGGAGGGGTGCCTAAATGCACGCACTGTGCTGGGGAAAAGGCTAAGGTATCTTGAGAAGAAGGCTTATAAGCTGGCTGGCATGACATTTTCACTGTACACAGCAGCAGACATTGCAAATATTCTATACAGACACTTGAAGCTTCCCATTCCAGAAGGACACAATAAGGGGAAAAAACATCCTAGCACTGACAAGCATTGTTTGGATTTGTTAAGGTATGAGATGGTCTTACTTTCTAGTACCCAATACCTTTAAGTGAAAAATATGCTAAGCACATCTTGCAATGTTTGTATATGCAAAATGAATGTCCAAGTTATCTATATAGATCTGTGTTTTCTTTTGTTTTGTGGATAATCAAGTGTTATTCTTGCTCCTGGAGAATGTCATGGCTATGGCTTTTGTCACAAGTACACAAGTCTTTCTTATTTGCTTACAAGATCAAGTAATTTGGATTAAGTCTTTGTTGAGCTGTACAATGCCCTGAATGGAGTAAAAGAATTGCTCTTGTGGTCATTTAGAGCAGCCCACTTCTACCTTTACTCTTAATGTTTTGGGCGTAATGCCTCTGATAAAGCCTGAATATTTAATAAATAGGATGGATTATAATTGTTGACCTTATAGTTTTTCAATGTGAAAGTTTTAATTGCATGATGGAATACCCCATTGACAATATATATGTGTCAGTTGATTTATGGGTCTGAATTATCTGGATTTATCTGAACTACACGATTCAATTTGGGTTAACTAATTCCTTTAGATCGGATTTAGGGTTGGGTTAGGTTACAACCTGAATCTTTTTGAGGCAATTTCTAGTAAGAGAAAGTTTGGGTACCCAAGTTACCTGGACTGTAATTTCTTTTTTCTTTTTTAATTTTGTCGTATATTATTTTTCATTCCTTAACTCTGGGCCTCCAAAGATGCAAGGCCTGTATATCCTATATCCTACAATGGAAATAACATTTTTATCTCTTGTTTAAATTGCAAGTTGTGTTATTTTTCTTCTATGCTTATGTTCTAACAAAAGTTGTTGAGATGAGAATCATCCCTTTGTTCATTACCCTTTTTAGATCTTACAAAGATTTTCACCTTAACTTTTTATTTGTCGATTTAGGGTCTGTTTTTTTTTTTCAATTCACAAATGGATTGTAAATAAAGGGTATTTGTTTCCCAGAATGATTTTGATTACAAACAAAGCAGTTTATCTGACATTGGTAAAACCAATATTGATATATATTATTATTAAATAGGCAATTTAATAAAAGATAATTAGTTCACATAAGTCCCTGTTAGTTCTTGTCATGCTGTCTCTTGTTTTTTAAGTTATATTATTTTAACTAATAAAATAATATTTTTATTATAAAGGGCCCAAAAAATTCAAAATGGGCTCAGTTAACTTGAACTACACGTTTGGGTTGGGTAAGTTTGGCAACATAAAATTGGTTTAGGTTGGTTAATGAAAAAGAAAATTGGGGAAATGTTATTCATCCCGAATTCCCTTCTTCCAGCCTGAATTACCAGAAATGACCATCCCTAATTGAAGGCATTACTTTCAAATTTAGCTGGCTTTTACAGTTTATTGAGTACTGGCCCTTGTACATTTTGATTAAGAACAAAGCAGTTTATCCTGTCATGCTCTGGGTATCTAGATGATTCATCATGGTGGCTTACTCGTGCATTTATTATGTTTGTGAAAAGAAGTACATTAATAGGATTTGTTTCCTTTCAGGCATGAGCATCCTATTGTTCCAGTCATCAGAGAGCACAGGACATTAGCAAAGCTTTTAAACTCGACACTGGGATCAATCTGTTCACTGGCGAGGCTATCTATGGAGACTCAGAAGTACACACTACATGGCCATTGGCTCCAAACATCAACAGCTACTGGTCGGCTTTCAATTGAAGAACCTAATCTTCAGGTTATAATTATTTATATTCACCCTTGCTTTTGTTACAGTGATTCTTTTCTTTACTTTTTTTGGTAATCTGAATTTAATTTTAGTGCTGGTAACCATTCTTGCTTTTGAGTTATGCAGTGCGTTGAACATGCAGTTGATTTCGAAATGAGTTCAGATAAAGAGGGGGATGATGCTGAACCTGAGCATTATAAAATAAATGCCCGTGACTTCTTTGTTCCTACTCAGGTAATATGGTCATTTAGCTTGTAACCTTGTCTCATGCTTCTCACTTAATGAATTTATATGTATTTGTAGTTATTATCCAGTATATATCAAATATCTTCTTAGAACTTGAAAGGATAGCCTGGAAAAGAAAAACAATCTAGGGTATTAAAAATCCTTGAGCTAATTTAGCCCCTTGCTTCGGTAATGCAAACTGGAGAATGATAAAAGTCCTGTGGGGCCTGTAGATTATGCTTTCTATGCATCAATCCTAATTCCCAAAGGATCTAAAGCTCAAATTCTTATTGCAGGATAACTGGCTACTGTTAACAGCAGATTATTCTCAGATAGAATTGCGACTGATGGCACATTTCTCTAAAGACACTGCATTAATTAAACTCCTTACCAAGCCACATGGCGATGTTTTCAACCTGATAGCCGCACGATGGACTGGGAAGCCTGAAGCTTCTGTCAGCTCAGTTGAGCGAGATCAGACCAAAAGGATGGTCTATGGAATTCTTTATGGAATGGGTGCTAACACTCTTGCTGAACAACTGGATTGTAGCTCTGATGAAGCTGCAGAAAAAATTAAAAGCTTCAAAAGTTCTTTTCCTGGGGTTGCTTCCTGGCTCCATGAAGCAGTTGCATCTTGCCGTGAAAAAGGGTAAGGGTGTTATCTTATTGCAGTGAGTCTTCACTTGACTTATTTTAGTTCTATTGTCATCTTATTCTATTTTTATTTAGTTCAAGTGGTAAAGGTATTGCATAATTTTGATGTCATTTTGGATGCATATATTTTCATCCTTTTTATTTGTAAATGTTTCGCTGTATATGTTTTTCTAATGCATATCATCATAATTTTGAAGTCTTTTTGGATGCATGTATTGTCATCTTTTTTATTTGCAAATGTTTAGCTGTACATGCTCTTCTAACGCATATCATCATTGGTATCAAAAGTTGTCTCTTGTATTTTCTATTTGATGGCATGCGAAGACAATCCTTTTTAAATCAAGAGGCGTGTAGCTCTGTATTTAAAGTAACTTGAGATTATGCATGGCATTCAAGTTTTCTTCTTGTTCCTTAAGATTTAATTATCAGTATAAGTATCTATTTACTGTTAATTCAGATACGTGGAGACCATTAAGGGAAGAAAACGGTTCTTGTCGAAAATAAAATTCGGAAATAGTGAAGAAAAATCAAAAGCTCAGAGACAAGCAGTTAATTCTATCTGTCAGGTATGGTGATTTTTTGGGATGGTCAAAGACATTAGGACAGCATGGGTTAATAATAGTTTTGTCCTGATAGCTGCTTCTTACAGGGATCTGCTGCTGACTTAATCAAGATTGCAATGATAAATATACACTCTCTGATTGTTGATGGAGTTGGTAGGCCAGAGTCTAGCTCTTTACATGCAAACAAGTTTCACATGCTGAAGGGCCAATGCCGAATTCTATTACAGGTTACTTTGGAAAACTGCTTCAATTTCTTCAGTTTTTTTTTTTTTTGAAATATTCCTTCATTTCCAATGTCTTTGAGAAGTATATATAGTAATTGCTTGGACACTGGAACTCTGATCTGTGCATTTGTTGGTCTATGATCCGTCAATCCAGCAAGCTGAACTTTGAGTTGCAGTGTCATTTGAGAAAGTTGATAAGAATCTTGGTGACTACTATTCAGGTACATGACGAGCTAGTGCTGGAAGTCGATCCATCCTTGATCAATGAAGCTGCAGTGCTGTTACAAATGAGCATGGAAGATGCTGCTTCTCTTCTTGGTATGTGTTCAATACTTTTTTTTTTTCAAAAAAATCTTGACATCTTGATAATGTAATTAACCATAATTGTACAACATTCATTTCAGTTCCTTTGCATGTCAAACTAAAAGTTGGAAGAACCTGGGGCTCTTTAGAGCCTTTCCTTGCTGATCAACACGTAAATGAAGTTCTTATGCCTGAATCATGAGGAACGAGTTGTTTGATAAAGAAGTAAACAGTTGCGTGGTGTTAGAGGCGAAGATTGTTGGCAATTTGGACCACTGTATGTTATGTGATTCAATTGGTTAACAATATTTTATTTTATAAGATGGAAGATGTAATTTCAGATCTTCTGATTTAAGTATAGTTTTATGCAGAGATTCCAGCTTCTATATTTATGCTGAGCAAAATGTTCCCCAAGGAGATGGAAAATTTTATGAGCTCCACTTGAATTGCGGTTTTGAAATAATAAGCCTTGACCTGATGTTATCTGGAAGGTTGAAAGAAGAAATCACAGAGGTGCAAAGGAACTGCTTCTCCAAGGTGGGCAAGCTAATGCGATCACTAGATATATTGCCTATGTGTTTCACCAGAGGATCATGTATGAGTTCTCTTGGAACAAAGACTTACAGTGTCCTTCATTGAGCTTGCCTTTTACATACAAATGCTAATGATTATTTGTTTTCACAGCTTGGCTGCTGATCCTGCCAGTGCTAGGAAATCATGAGCACATAGCTATTCCAAATTCCTACAAGGTCAACTGCCAAGCAATTGCTAACGTACTCAGTGTTGGAATAGAAGGTATGTATTGGTAACAAGGAAGCCAAATTAGTTGAAATAAGCACATATCGCAGATGAGATGCATTTTGTTTGTGCTCTGGTTGTATTGTATCTCTGTCACCATGCTCATTGGATATATGATTGAGCTCTGGGCACTCTTTATTTCCATACCACGTAACAAACCAATGCATAGGAGCTGTTGTGGGTCACCATCTATGTTTTTGACTACACCATCGGTTAGCTTAATTGGCAATAACATGCAAACTAGTGGTTGTCCTAGGTTTATCAGGGCTTAAATGATGCAGGCCTCAGTGCCCTGAGGCATGGATGGGATATGTCGTCCAAACATTGCCTGGAAGTTTTATATTTTTCCAGTTTCCATCATAATGGCTTGTGAAAAAATGTCTACTGGTCCTTCTACAGAGTATTGTATGCTGCAGGAATTATATTTCTGCCGTAAAGGACCTTCAATATTGTTTTGTAGCTGAAGAATTTAACTCATGGTGCACAACTTGCAAAATAGTTATGAATCTCTAAGACAACTTGCACGAGGAAACAAGAACCCACATCCATTCTGTACCTCAATTGTGTTTGCACTTCCTGTTGATAACTTCCAACAGTGGACAGGATATCAAACCCAATAGTTTTCTCCTCCTATTTCTTGCAAGTATGTAGTGTGCAGTGATCACACACAGCTGATTTTGGATGCCTATGATAAGCATTCAGAAAAGAAAAAGCGGAGATAAAGGAATTATTTGTGCTGCAACAATGGAAATCATAACTGAACGGATAGAAACTGATGGCCAGCTAGTTGAAGAAACAAACATGAACATACCATGATGTTCTTTTTTCCTTGAATTTCTGTAGCACTAACGTTTTCTATTACTCCAATTATTTAACTCTCCCCTCAGCCTCTCTCTTCCAAATTATTTGTACCAGTTTTCTCAATTTTTTCCTCATCTATCCTATCTCTTTAATTGCACACACATCTCTCTTTCTCTTCTTTCTTGTATTGATCTTGTAGTGCTTTACTGCTTATATAAACAATGAAATACTTGTTTAATAACAATTTTGTGTCATGGCTCAATCAGTTGAGGCGCTTGTGGGGAGGGCACAAGTTGCGGGTTTGAGTGTTGGGAGTGCTTCTCTTTCTCACTCTTTTTTTTTTAAATCATCTGCCCCCTTGATAAAAAAATAGAGTAGGGCCGGGTGCGCGAGCCTAGCCTACCACGTGCGTGTGGGCTAGGCTCTTTGCTGGCTTTTTTTTTCTTCAGTTTTTTTGACTTTCCAAAAACAATTTACCGGATTCACGTGCTATTCAGTTATGACATGTTTTTTAAATATTGTTATAATTTTTTATTTGATTTTTAATAATTGTTCTTCAATTATTATGTTTTTGATATGAAAATAATAATAATGAATTGTTTATGAAAATTTGATTGAAATCAGTTGTTTATTATTAAAATGTTTAAATAGATTTTGAACATGATTTTATTATATTTATGATTTTTTTAGCTTTCAATCATACAAAATATGGACATACTATTTTGATATTTTTTGTTAACTTGCTTTAACAATCATAAACAATTTTTTTTTTTTAAGAAACAATGCTTCTAGTTATAAACATTATATTGTCTAAGATAAACAATAGGAAAATTTATCATTATATTTTTTTTTTCAAAACAACTATTTTTGGGTTTAATGATAATATCAAATGATTTTTTGAGACTCAGATTTTTTTTTACATTTAAAGAAATTTGGGTTCCGTGTAGTATTGTGCAGGTATACGAACTGGTTTTTATCTATAAGCACTTCTCCTTCCTGCTGTCTTTTCTTCAGATGGAAAAATATTTGCTAAGTTTTACTATATTCTATCCATACATAATATTCATCTACCTTCAGTGTATGATTGTAGTTTTAGAATTAATGAAAATGCCAATTGAGCAGAAACCATAGGCTATGCTTATTGCTTAAATAACAAGATTTTAAGCTGAAGAATTCTTCTTCAATAACATTCA
>Ga0307517_10005062_pt1 | contig 20029 bp, 7 predicted proteins | sample 23_EM_MG_FD_194515 | JGI IMG/M metagenome (GOLD analysis project Ga0307517, IMG submission 194515) | Populus trichocarpa ectomycorrhiza microbial communities from riparian zone in the Pacific Northwest, United States - 23_EM | ecosystem: Host-associated > Plants > Roots > Unclassified | place... | reverse complement strand
ACAATTGGATAAGAACCCAATGGCTTGGAAGAAGAAGAATATTGAAAAAAGACACAAACTTTTGTCTTCTAAATTTTAACAAACTCTGATCTCTTACGATCATAGAAGAGAAAACGTAATTAGTTTGTCCAGCAAATACAAAGGCATGTCTTCAAGTTTTGTCTCATTACTTCCCAACCGTTGTTTTCTTGTGAAGTTGATTGATGGGTGGTTTGTACGGTAGAGATTGGAGAAGGCAAAGAGAAAAAAATGGGTGATGGTGTGTACGAATTTGATGGCTGCTATAAAAAAAGATGTTGGGGCCAACTCTTGTTTCCTTTGGTACTTCTCAATTCGCCAAGTCTACTCTGTTTCTCCTTTCAAAGAGTTTTTGTGAATTTTTTAATTTTTTTGTTTTAAATATTTTTTATAATTTTAAATTGTTTAATATATTAATATTAAAAATAAATTTTTTTAAAAAAAAATTAATATATTTTAAAATAAAAAAACATTAAAAAAAACCATTACCAAGTCTTAAATAATACTTTTTTTTTTAGTTTAACGTGGGTGTCCGAGCCAGCTTGCGCGCACCTCGACTAATCCCACGGGCCCTGAAATTAACGACCATGTAAGCCTCCAGTGGCCATCATATGAGCAATCACAGGACTCGAACCTGAGACCGTAGAGGGAGCAAACCTTTTGGTCCCAAGCTTTTACCATTAGACCACCACCTAGATGGTTATATTTTTTCTTTTTTAATTTTATTGGTGGCTTGGTCATTCCTTCTTAAGACAAAAACAAACCATGATTGACTATATTTTTGTAGGATAAGACATCGCTTTCAAAAAAAATAAAAAACCATGATGTTTGGTATTGGCATGTTGTTCTGCTGTAATATTAAGTAAAAACAGTGTTTGATAATTGATTTTACTTCTAAAAGTGTGTATGAAATTTTATTGCAGGTTGGTTTTTAAAAAAAATTATTTTTTTTATTTTTTACACGTATTAAAATTATCATAAAATATTAAAAAATATTAATTTAATATTTTTTTTCAAACCTAACATATTTTTAAAGGGCACTCAAACACAAAAATAAACGTTGCTTAAATATATAAAGTAATTGAGTAAATTTTATTAGTGTTTTTAAATATAAGATAATTAATAAAAATGGTAGTATATTAAAAATCTTTTATTTATATAAAGTAACTTATAAACTCTTAAACTTGCATTTATATGTGTTGATATTTTTTTTTAGGAAAGTGGTTCTTAAGTTTAAAAAATAAAAGAAAAAAGTTAAATATGATAATATATATATATATATATATGAACAAATCATTTTAATAAAATCAATGATAAGATGAAGATCTAATAGATCATAACATTCTTTTCTAATTACGGAATTATAATTTGGGTGGAAAATTCACAAATATTCCTATATTAGTTTGTTGGTAATAATTTGGATGGTTTTTTTCACTTCAAATCCATTACAAGATCTGGATTGTTTTCAATTAATTAATAACATTACTTGGATATATCCCTCAAAGGATCTTGAATTAAAATCTAAATTTGATTTAGAAAGTGTGTAATTTATAAGATGAAAATAATTTCTAGCTTTAATTTCTTCGTAACCATCAAGCCATGACCTTGAAGTTTTAGAGTCTGTTTATTTTTTAAAAATAATATTTTTTTTAATTTTTAAAAATTAATTTTGAGTTCAACATGAATTCAAAATATATATAAAAATATAATTTTTAATAAAAACAAAAATTTAAATTTTTTGAAAGCCCACACTTAGACCACGGCAGGACCTTGGTTGGTGCACAAAGACAAATAATTGTAGAGTTGACTATAACTTAGTCCCTGTATTTATTAAAAGTAATTAACTAGTCCTTATAGTTTCATAAAATACATATTTAACTCGTATAGTCTTAAATTCATTTACAATTCAGTCCTTTTTGTCCATTTCATATCCTTTTACCGTTTTTTTTTTTAATAAGTACAAAAAAAGAAAAGATGGATAATATGAAAAGATTGATGGAAAAAAAGACATTTTTTGAAACAAAATATCACTACATTAAAATCATGATCACCTCTACCAAAGGATTATTTAATTTATTTAGATTGAAGGATAATAACCAAGTAATAATTAATTCATAAAGGCATAGTTTTTATTTATTTATTTTTATTTTTGCACGACTCTTTTTATTAAGTTTGAAATCCAAATTAAGGTTAAGATTTTATTTGTGACAGAAATGTCAAAAATTAAGGCAAATCAGGTTCTAATGAGTTACTAGCAGCATCAATATCGTTCGTATCCAGAAAAATATAATAATAAAATAAAATTATTTCTGTTAACGCCAGTAAATTACAATACACTAAACTCCCCAGAATTCTCTTAAATAAATAAACTATGGAGATGGGATATGTAAGGAAGTTTTGTTCTTTGCGGGATTACAATTTATTAATATCAATATGTATAGATATAAGGAATCCACGAGTTGCATCAGGGGATGTAGCTCAAATGGTAGAGCGCTCGCTTTGCATGCGAGAGGTACAGGGTTCGATCCCCTGCATCTCCATATTTGTTTCATTTAATATACATATAAATATTTCAAATTAACTATTTTATTTTTTATTGATTAATAAATAAGAGTGGGTAATAAATACTCATTGAATATCCAAAATACAATTAATAGTTAATGGATATCTAAATTATTTATTTAATGAATAAAATATGGATATTAAAAAATTCAACTCGCCAGTGTCTATTATTATTTTTAATATCCCATTGTTATTTTTAATATTGATGGTCGGTGAATAGCGTACCCAATACCCCTTGCCATATGTCGGTGAATAGTGTTTGGCAACGAGGATAAGGGTGGGGTGGTGGGAGGGACAGTAGCAATGGATATTTAAAAATATTATGAGTGGATTATTATGGAAATAAAATATAAGAAAATTAAACCAATGAGATCAAGACAAAAACTAGAAAATCCAAAGCTAAGGTAAACTGATGGTACATGACAGAACACTATCTATTTAATCAATAATAATTATGGGTGGAATAATACTAATTCAACGACAAAATCAGAGAATGGTAAGAAACTTTTTTGTGGATTTCCCTTGCTTCTTGCTCCATCGCATGCGTTCCTTGAGTCAACCATCATGGATCAAGATGTAGAAAACAAGATGCTGAAATTCATGGCTGAAATAACTGTGCTATCCATCTTCTCTGATAGCAACTTAGGGTTGTTAGAAGGGAAAAAACAGCGTAGATATGGTACTGTCAGAGAAAAAAGATGAATTTTATGTTCTTGTTGCTCACTGAAACCAATGACCAGAAGGTCTGCGTTATAAATTCTGTTGAAAAAATAAACGACTTCTCTGAATAATCATATCCAGCTACACCTATTTTACAAAGAGTTGTTGATGTATGTCACTTTTATAAACCAACAGGGAAGGAGCTGAGTCAGTGGATACTGCTGCAGTGTATAAGATGAAACCTGTTCTTGAGATTCCACTGCAAGAACATCTCCAGACCCAGCAGCACTAAGACTGTCTTCTGCATCGTCTGACCAGGTAGAGAGAGAAGAAACTAGCAGTCAATCTGAACAATGGCTTCCTTGCGAGACATCCCGCCTTGGAAATCTTAGGATACTCATCTGCAATCTTTCTCAGAAGCTCTTCAGCAGTGGTTTGACGCTCGAAATCTCGGAAACTATGCATCCTAGAGCCCAGGTATCAGAGGGAGCCTCCTGTACATGATCAACTACAGACTCTGGCGCCATATACAAAGCAAACCTCACGAGACAAGGAACATGATTCCTTTTGTTGTTCTTCTCAGCTTTCCTCGCCAAACCAAAATCCCCTATTTTTGTCACAGAATCAGTAATGCCAGTGCCAGCCCCTTCAGTCAACAATCTGTATTTTCTTCAAATTATGAATTGCGATGATCAAGAGATCATGAAGTCCTATATAAATGTTTAACTCAGCGAGAGAGAGAACGCAATAGTTTCACTGGTTTAAGAATAATTTCCGTTCATGTATCACAAGGTGGAAACCCATGATCCAAAATTCCCTTTCTTCGGTTTGAGGACAAGCTTCAAGAAATAGGCAATGTACAAGGAACCTGAAATGAATCCACATGCATGTGTCACTATTTAAAAATCTTCCGACACCCAGGGCAGTTGTTTGCCCTGAAAACTGACAAAGGCGGGCTCCTAGCTTCTATAACCTTGTCATTGATAAGGCCAAAAATGCTAAATAAAACTCGAACAAAAGAACTATGGTCATCTCCTGTGTTCTGTATATTCACAAACTTCCTTTTGTAAACAGGAGAACTGGTTAAAATGCTGCATCTACAGTGGGAGCAAAATTCATTAATTGACGACCTTAGTGCGGTCTTCATCATCAAACACCATAAGAAAGTATTAACAAAAGCTTATAGTTTTCTGCTCGTCATCTGTTATCTCAGAGCAATCAAGCTCCTGTATCAAAAAATACTGTTTATGTTTCCCACTGTCCTTCCGTCGTCCAATTGCAATCAAGTGCCTGCACGAAAAATATATACTAGTTATATGAACAGAGAAGACGAATATCAAAATACTTCTATTGCTGGAGTCGAGGAAGTTGAAAGCACACTGTAACCTTTACCTCTTCATGATCAAGCTAGAATGTCCTAACCTATACTATTCATGCCTCTGCAATATGCACTTCCACAAGAACATCGAAATGCCTTTATTGGATGGTCATAATCATCAAAGTCGATTCCATAATCCTGCAAAACATTTCATGTGGATTTTCTTAGCAGATATATTCAACAAAACTCAAATGCAGAGCACACTGAAACAGGGACATAAAGTATTTAATGAGACATGCGTTCTAAATTGCATAATAATGGGAAGCCCAAAACATTAGTTAGAAATGGACTGTCTGTGCTGTTAACCAGAGATGTTACAGTTTAGACTTTGGATAAAACCACAAACCATTTTTCCAATAAAGAAATTAGATGTTTTATCTGCCCAGCCAGACACTATCGACAATGAAAGCAGATCCTATCTGTTACCAGAAAATGGAAATAAGAATTAAGCAAAAGTAGCACTTTGCACATACTTCAAAAAAGCAACAAGGAAGCGAAGTTCAAATAAGCTTTACTCGAGATAATGGCTACCAGTACCAAACAAGCTTTGGACAGCTTTTTCTAGGGCTTGAAACATCATTTGAATAGGGCATCAGCATAAATAACTCAACAGTACCAAGTATTTGTATAGAGAAGTACACATATCTATCTATTTTAATATTTTTGAGTAAAATGGTCAAGTCTCAAGCCAGCAAGCATGGATAGTCCATAGCGTTGGTGTCAACCACCTTGTATTAAAAATAAACAAAAAGAAAATGGATGTCACATGATACCTAGAAAGTCAAAATCCTTTCATGCTTGTAGCAGCATGCTTAATGTGGAAGACAGTTTGGTGTATCTTACGAAAGTGGATGCTTTTTCTCAACCATCAAGCGAAGAATTCGTTCATAGTTCTCACCTCAAGGACAATTCCTAAACTTTATATACCATTCACCGATCATTCTGTCAAGTTCAGATGCATTGGAAATATGCTGACAAACACATCCATTCTGTAATATGGAGAGGCAACCAGTGACCACTGGCCTCCTGTTGCCTGTTGTACAAGTTTAAATTGGTTGGATATTAAGAATGGGACAGCACAAACACAAGAATTGTGCATCTATTTCACTCTTTTCCTAACATAAGTTTTCTTGCAACCCTGGGAAAATAGCCCAATCAGTCCATGTATGATGGGGTGAGTTTTCAATCTGTGTTCCTATCTTTACCTGAGTCAATTTTATCCTTAAAAATGACTGAGTTTCTAATCTATCATTTTGTTAACTTTTTCCATCCAAATTCATTGAATTGGTCATGCACATGACTTAATATTATACTGAAAATGACCTTGATCTTTATGGACGTGAATTTTTTCACACTGGACCAAACTTCTCTCCCTCTTTAAAACCTCCTTCTCCTCCCCTCTCCTTTCTCTCTTTTTTGATCCCCTCCTCCTCCACCGAGTTTTCCATTTTTAGACTGGTTATGTTAAATTGGACAGAAAAAGTAAGCATAAGAATATATTGGAAACGTGATCATTTTATATGGATAAAATTAGGACATATTGGAAACTCATACAATTAAGGATATAAGGACATAATGGAAACTCATCCAATTATGTAAGGACTGTGCCATTTCCCCTGCAAGGAGTCACAAAAAAATGCCAATCAAGAGTGTTTTGCTGAGTGTGTTGGACAGAAAGGACAATCTTCTTGGCCCAACTCTCTACCAGGAAGATTAAAATGGCAAACCTAAATGCTTATGGGCAGTTTCACTAAGATGACTATTCATTTCTGGATTTTCACACAACTTTCCCAGATTCCCAAAAGGTAGAAGGTGCAAAGTAAAATAAGTACAAGTCAGAGTCTCACTGAACTGTACCAAAGCCATATTAATCCAGTCATCTCCAAGTATGGGAAGAAGAGCTCAAGGGAAGGGAAATATTTTTTCTCAAGATGAAATTCCTGGTACTGAATTTAGCTTCTTTCAAATTCTTTTAGAAATGCCCCCCAAAAAAATCTATGTAAATAATTCTCCTGCTAATTCATCATGCTATTCATCTGTTTATATGTTTATTTATTGTGCATCAGTATGAAATGACAAGTGTCACTGATTCTTTCTTTTTTTCAAAACATAGAGACAATACAAACACATGCCCCACCATACATGTTGTTTGAAGGCTAAAAATTTGCATAAACATACTTGTGAAATAAGCAAGTATTACCAGATCAATTATTACTAGAACCCACTTACCCACGTCAGTTCTTCTGAGGCAGTTACATCCCTTGTAGTGAAAAAGGCAAGCTGCATAAGGGGAAGAGAAACAAGCTCTTCAAATGTAGCTCTTCAAAAATGGGTTGCAAAGAAACTTTTAAAAAATAAAATAAAGGAAAAGGAAAAAGCAAAAAATGTAAGAGACATGGGCAAATGATACCACTTAAATGCATACATGGTAATAATGATGATCAGGGGTCTCCACTTCAACTGGAATATCGATCAAATTTCCATCATGACATCTGCAAAAGGAGGAAACAGAGAATGATATGATAGAGAAAATGAAATGGAAAACATGGGAAGTGAGGAGCACAACTCAAACAAATTAAAGGGCAAACCTAGAGTTGCAGCAGAAAATCAGTGTTGCTCAAGTTCATGCAATATGTATCATGAAAGCAAACACTGAAGTTACTTAAGTCAATTGCATTGGGTTGGTGAAGTTTCTTAAGTTTCTTCATTCTATGACAGTTTTACAAGAATGGGGCCCCATCTATTACAAAGGTTATAGCAATAATCGAACAAGTAAAAACCATTCTCATTCCAAAGATGCATTTCACAGCAACTCAACTCAACACACATTTTGTTCGATATGCTTGGTTGGTTTTTTTATAAAAAAAAAACTTTCGACTCAAAGAAAAGTTATATATATATGTTTAATTACAAACAAATTTTGACTTGAAGTTTCTACTTTTACCTTATTGATTCTAACTTCAGCTATATCTCTATTGTTTTAAAAAATAGCTTCGGGTTATTTTTCGTTGAACATACTTTTGACCTAAATTGATTTTACAATAAGTTATTTATGAAAAATAACTTTGAATTATGATTCAAAATAAAAAGTTAAAATGTATATCAAAAGAATAAATATTAATTAAAAAGTATATTAAATTTTGTTTACCCCAACAAACAGTGGGATTCTTTATGATATTTTCCATTAAAAGTAATTAATTAAGAAAAAAAGAGGAATGAATACAATATGTCATAAAAAATACTTTTTTTTTCTATCTCATTTTTTATCTTATAGGAGGCTTGCTTCCTCCTCACCTTTGTCTTTTAAGAAATTTGTCATTGCTCTGCTTCTATTGCTGTTCATTTTAATGGAGCTTTTAGGTCTTCCTTTTATTCCATTCATATTGTCTGTTACACAAGTACTGATGCTAAATCGAGGGATTGTAACTGTTCCAAGCGTCATTTCAGGTACCAGAAGTAGTGTTTGATTAAGTAATTAATATAAAAATGTAACCCCTTCTGACATGAAATTAAAGAAATAAAATAATATTTAGAAATTAAAACAGGAATCCCTGGTATAATAAGAGGCAAGTGGGTAATGTGAAAACGAAGGGTGAAAGCAAGAAAAAATACCAGTCTACATAAATGCATGCACACAAGTGAAGTAGAAAACATCACCTATGATTAATAAATCTTGCAACATTGCCACTGAAAGTTGCATCAAGACACAATGCTTCTTCATCCCTCAGTACTTTCTCTGAGCCCCAGTCTGCATCAAGTGTAACAGGATAAGTATGCCTGTTATTGCCTCTGTTCTGAATATTTCGTTCATACAACTCTGTGTTGGTCAGTATTTCCCCAACATATTCACAGATGAAGGATCCTTTAGGCAAATCCTGAAGTGTCCTAAGACCCCAGCCTTTACCTTGAGGAGTCATGAACACCTGTGACAGGAGTAAAACATCAAGAGATCATCGACTACTCACTTTGAAAGCTATCCTCTCACAAAATTATGCAACTACAAACACACTGATACATAAATCAATATAAAAAGTAAAATCTATTTAAAGCTAATAAAGCAAGGATGCTAATGCAAATACTGGTGATGTAACTATACCAATAAAATACAAACTTGTCTTCACTTGCCTTCGACCATGGAAGTTTCTAAAGCCAAGTTATATAAGCTAATCTGGAACCCATCTTAGAAACCATTCTAAAGTCAAACATGTCAGATCAACTAGGGCAGTGAGTAGTGTCAATAACATTTTGACCAATGTCTTGGCTAAGAGACTAAGAGTGGTGTTGAGGGATGCTATGCAAAATGCATTTTAGAGAAGGTAAATGATAGTTAAAATACTTCTAGCTAATTAAGTTGTGGATGAAGCTAGAAGGAGACAGGGGAAAAAGATCAGTGGATAGGAGACAACCACCTTCTTTATTACTTTCCCACTTCTCTACCCTTCTATTATCTTCATAGTTCCACCATCGCAAATTCCAATAATCCCAAGGAAGTGAGAATTATACCCTTCATTATATTGAAAATATAATATGATAAAGAGTCAGAAGAGTTAGCTTCTCTCACCCAAATCCTTAACTCTGTTCACATTTCCTCTAGAAGGGACAAGGGAGCATCGTAACCAGAACTTTCAGGAAACAATTTTTGCATATTCCTTGTACATGAAAATCCCAACCCACACTCCATGATCCCCTAATCTACCTCTAGAAAAGTGTATCTGGAAGGCAAAGGTAGTTTGTAAGGTTTAAAAGACATGCATGGTTCTGTAATCAAAGCAACTTTGCAGAAGCAACTGATATAGCAAATTCAGACTCTGATGAAAATGATGAAACTAGGAAACATGGTCCAAATCCTCTATATATATACAAAAAAAAAAAAAAAAAACCCACCAAAGCAAAGCTACTCCCCAAACCAAAAAAAACCCCAAGCTCTCCTCGCTAGCTTAATATTGACCGGCTCTTAGGAGGAGGGCATGCAGGATGGAGTTCAAAGACAAGACAAGTCAGACTACTTTTTGAGATATGATGCCATATCTAATCCCTTTCCAATTTATCCATTCATCCTTTTTCCTGCCTTTGCGGCCTTATTTTCAGTGGTAAGCAAACAGAAGAATTCACGCTTCTTGAAGCAAGATAACCCCTAACTCAGACAATGGATAGGTATCATCAGCCTGACCATTCCTTCCAGCTGCCCTTACTGGACTAGATAACTGCTGGTCCCCCCCCCCTGACCAATAGATCTTGGCGGGTCCTTCATTATCTTGTGTTCCATGGTCCTTGTATGGGAAGCAGAGAGTGGAGACTCCTGCAGAAAGCCAGATGAAGGGAGACATGAACTGGACAGCTAAACCTTGGTCCACAGTCCTTGACCCCAAAAGGTTTTATCTCCAAACATATATGTGATGTGTTTTTTTGGCTTCATGAAACCCTGAGCCATCCATGCCTCCACTGTTCAATGGCATGGAGGATTTGTGTTGGCTTTTCTCTATTTTTCAAAAGGTTTTGTCTCTGCCCTGATAGCCTGGAAGAAGTACTTTTACAGAGGGATTTTGAGAGGTTCAAAGGATGGATGCTGCTGCAGAAATGTGATGTATGCTATTACAAGTGTGCTTGGTACCAGCGCAATTCAAGAATTTTCCATGATGAGAATCTTCTATTCCTAGTAATTACATTGCTTTTTTTTACCCTACTGCTGTGCTGCAGGTTTTTCTGGAGCATTTCAAAAATACAAAAGGATTAGAAAGCTTTGTTGCACTAGTTTTATCCTGTTATTTTTTAAGGCTAGGGTTGCAGAAGGATGTCCAGTCTCGTTATGTCATCCTTCTCCTTCTATATGATGAGTATTTCTTCTTCTGTATTAAAAAAGAAAGATGGTATAATGCCATTCTAACAGAAGTTGCTTCCAAATGTCCAAACATCAAATGGGCAAGTAAAGATATAATGGAAAGCCAATTTACCATCAAAACCACTATCAGAGATGTCAAAGTGTATCTTACCTGCAAGTCGCATGTAATACCACGTTGAACCACTCGATTTCCACAAGTCATGTGACATCCACATTTTCTCCAGCATTCTTTAATAAACTTTCTGAGCAGGTGACCCTTGCATGGTTCATTCTTTGATCTCTCTAATGGACAGTCTTGACAATAAACAAAATGGTCTTTTTTAGGGGTCCGTCTCATGCACACACATGCAGTTAGAAAATCATCTTTCAAAAGGCCTTTTGGAGTGTAAGCAAATTCTCCACCAGTTTCACGAGCACATGCACAGGGTATCTGAGAAGAAAGGCAATCACCTGAACAACTTGAACAGCAATCTACATCCGCTATCCGAGCCAGTGAGATTAGCAAGTAAGCATTTTGATATATTATATTATGTGGTATATAAGTGAACTTTGGGAAATCCTCATTGCCAGATTCATCTACCAATGAAATTTTGACATTTTCTGCACCCTTTGTTATATCATTGAGACTACGAACAGACCTCTTCTTATCACAAGCAGTTGCTTTGTGCTTAGCCTTTGGTAAATTCTTAGAAGAATGTGGCAATCTGAAAGAACTTGAAGCCTTCTTGTCCACGACCATATCGGAATTGTCAATTCTCAAAGCTTTGTTGTTTGGCAGTGGATCATGAAGTTGACCCACTTGCACATAACATTCACACAAATCTTTGAATAAAGTCTTCATAGAAAATTCAGGTGTGACAAGTTTGTGTGTCTTGAGATATTTATCCTCCAAATACTTGAGAACTGAATTGAAATCTGGAACTTTGAAGTTTTGACATCTAACTGCAGAATCACAGTTCAGTGAAATTTTTACTTCTCCAGAGGTCGATGAAGCAATAAGAACATTGCTATTACAGTACATCCTATCCTTGGAACTTGAAGCATCACATTGAGATCCCAGGAGAGTTACCAAATTATTCCCATTTGTTGAACCAACAAAAGAACCTCGAAAAACTAGCAAGCAAAGATAGGTCAGGAAAATAAAATAAAAAAAGAACAGTTATTGACAGGTGCAGAAGGTGAAAATTAGTAGGAAGAAAGCATTAATACTATAAGAGCATGAAAGTAGAAAAGATGCCATTAATTACCAAGCATCAGATTTTAACAGTAAGGATCCAAAATAAAAAGGGCTATACGTTAAATGAATCTAAACAATCACACCAAACTAACACCAATGAGCTTTTTACATAACATGGACATCTACAATCACCATATCTAAAAAAAAATTTAAAAAAATGGAGAGCATAGTAATTTTTCTCCAGGTGAATGACAGCCACCTCTATAGAAGATATTGCCCATCCTCGAGTTGCATTTCTTGATTTAAAAGTTTATATAGAGGATGACAGAACAAGGCTTAAACTCTAAGATGTCATCCAAATATGTTGACTGTTGAACAGGATATTGGATCAATAAAAGAAAATAGACCTGATGCTTATCACCACCATTTCCAACTCTTATCCCAAAAAGGTACATGCAAGTAATTCGTATTTAGGTTTTACATTGCAAAATGCACACCATCATCCATGGAACACTGAATGAATGAAGGAGACAATCATATTCTAATACAGGCATTATCAAAAGTAGAGAGTTACCATTACCTGGATGGACCGCTGCTGGGGGTTCTGCAAAATCTGCCTCATCACTGACACTTTGCTTAGTTCTCGGCTTAATAAGCTCTCTGGTGTGACAATTACTAGACATTTTTTCTTTCTGAGGATGAGAACAGCGAGGTTCAACAGCCAGTCGTTCAGAAGAAAATGCGCATGATGCCCTCTTACAAGTTGAGTCTTTAGGAGCCATCGAAGAGAAAATCACTTTTTCAACTGGGCTCAGGCTATCTGTTGAAGAAGAAATCTGATCTTTCTGTTGTTCAAGATGTGGTCTCTTGGAGGGTCTTTCATACACAGAATGTTCCATGAGACTTTTCTCGCCTGATACCCTCTATTCATAGAAAAAAAAAATCATAGAATGAGGATTTTAATCATCTGCAAAACAAAGCTACCAACACTGTAAATCATGTCTTCGCAGGCATGACAAACTGACAGGCTTCCCAGAGAAATTTATCGGTAAAAAAAACGACAATGAGAGTAGAGGAAAGATTGAGCAAAATCTACCTCACTTTCCTTCGACTCAAAATACGCATCTATGAGTGCCCGATAATCTTCTGCTTCAATAAGTTCCCAGTTCTTATCAAACAGCTTCAAGAGATTTAACAGCACTGGCTTCACCTCTTCATCTCGAATTCCCAGAGCTCTTGTTGCCTTGAAGGCACAGCTAGCTCTCTCTCTGGTGGCCATAAATAACTATTAAAAGGAATGAGCAACTCTTCAGTTCTATAACTACTCAAAGACCACCTATTTATTCTAAAGATGGCTCAACTCTCAAAGTCAAATCTTCAAATCACACATTCTCAAACCCTAACAAAATACAAACTCCATAGCACTTTGGTTGTACATGATAAGTCTTGCTAGTTTATGGTGTCTCTAAAAATAATCATGCACATAGTCAAAAACAAAAATACAATTTCATTTGTGGATGGGTGGCGTAAAAGAAACAGGTTAACTAGAATAGAAACAACAAAGCGATCCCCTTTATGCATAATTCAAAACTATAATCTTTTGAGTAGGATTCTACAACTGAAACTCGAAATGTAATGGCACTTGTGTAAATTGCTCAACACTATACAACACAACATTAATTTCTATTCTTATGGTTATTATTGGTAATTATTTAATTTTCTTTAAAAAAAAAACCCTACAAGATGGACACATCTACTAACAAGGAACAACAAACTTTCCACTTGGTTCAAGTCACAAATTTCCAAATCAAAACTTTCAAAAAATAAAAATAAAAAAGAACAAAAAGACGGAGCAGAGACAGCCAAGTAAATCATCTATGTAAAACCACCTCAAAGTAAACTCCACGGGCCTACTTAAGCATAAATTCAGGTTTTCTATCAACCTCGCACTATCATAGGCCTCATACGATATCGTTTCACAAATTTTAAATTACAACCTTCAACACAGTTTGGTAACCAAGATGTGAAACGAGACTCGAACCAATTATTACCTTCTATTTCCTTCAAATTCCCAGCAACCGAAAAAACAATTAAATTACACCAAACACAGTTTCACAATCCAATTCCATCCCACCACTAAAATGAATCTATTCCGCTTTCCATAACCCACTGTTTGGTTGCTAAGCAAAATAAAAGCAAATTTGAACCTTTGGAGTTTGGATTTTTGTGAAACCAGAGAATGAAAAATTAAACCCTTCACCTCAACTAAGCCTTTGAATCCAACCACTCAAAAGCTTCAATTAATGTGAGACTTCCATTTTTCACAAACCAAGGGCAAAAAAACCCAACCCCAGAGTCAAAATTTTCCCACATTTTACTCTGTTTTCTCAGCAACCAAACAACACCCTTTTCTATTCACTAAAATACCCAGAATTTCTCACTTTATAACCCAAAAAATAAAAATAAAAATAAAAATAAAAACAAAAACATGGCCATATTTTTTTTCCAGTATTTATTAAAACCCGAAAATCGAAGCATCATGTTTGTTTAACAAAAAGCACGGAAAAAAAAAAGCACGAAGCATGCAAAAGTTGGTGTTGAAGTGAGTTTTCTCCGCAACAAGACAGAATATAAATTTCCTTAGCAACCAAGCAAAACACAAATACCCGGAACGACCAAACAAGCCGAAATAAAACGAATAACGAAATTCGACGGGGAAAAAAAAACACAATATTCGAGATTTCTATATGGTCATCGAAAAAGGAAAACTTGCATGCATTATCTCGGTAACCAAACCCAAGAAATGAGAACAACAATTATTATAAACCTTAAAACCCATTAAAAAAAAGGAGAAAAGAAAGAAAGAAATTACAGAGTCGATAATAATATTAAATTTAACATGCAAATACGTGAAAATGAACAAGTAATTTCTATTTTTAACTTACTAAACTGAGCTTTCGATTCTAAAATGTCTTTTCTACTTCGTGGATTTTGGTTTTCTTTTTCTTTTTCCTTTTTCTTTTCGAGATTTCAAAATTCTTTTGGAGTTGTCTAGTAGACCTTGTGAAATACAGATAGATTATTCTGGCAACTAGGGCGTGTATATTTATAAATATTCTTGAAATGTTGGGCTTAAATAGTAAGTGGGCTTATGATGCTGATGGAAAAAATAGGAAAAAAAAATACATACATAATTACCGTAAAATTCTAATTTAAAATTTCCTCGTTAAAATATTTTTCTCTTTTATTAATTTGTCTCTTTCCAGGGTCTATTTAAAAATGTGCTAAAATTTTATTTTTAAAAAAATATTTATTTAAAAATATATTAAAATAATATATATTTTTTATTTTTTAAAATTTATTTTTAATTACAGCACATTAAAATAATTAAAAAACATAAAAAAAAAATTAAAAACACAATTGTATCACAATATCATACGAGCTTATAGTTCTTTAAATAAATAAAAAAAAAGTAAAGATATAAAGTACTACAGTAGTACAATCAATTATAATAAATGAGGATTTATTTCTTTTTAGAGCTCGTTTGATATTGTGCTAGCGATTGTTTTTCAAAATACTTTTTACTTGGAAATAAATCGAAATAATTTTTTATATTTTAAAATTTATTTTTTACTTCAGCGCATCAAAACGATCTAAAAATACCAAAAAATAATTTAAAGCAAAGAAAAAATAATTTTTTTTCAAAAGCACTGTCACACGTGGACGTGTGGCATCGAGAGGTCGTTGGAACCGTCACCTAGTTGTTTGATTCAGAGTCGCTAAGAAACTCAGGTATATTGGTTTTATCAGAGATTTAAGGGTAAGAGACTAGTTGTGGCAAGGAAAGCTATTAGCACCCCTAGCGTACCCTGCCTGATGTAAGCTGCTTTGTGTGGTTTGACGTGGTTTAGAGGTTTTAATAGTTTTATGATTGATGGTCTATTTGTGGTTTAGGATTGAGATTTATTCGTAAGAATAAATCCGGTGTTAAGAATTTATTATAGACTTTTGTACCTAAATAAATTCTTATGAAAACGTTTTTTGTAATTGGTGTATTACAGTGAAAAATACCCCCAATTAAAATTGATGAATATTTATAATAATTCTAAGACTTTGTTGGTCAACCCCTGATATTTCAAAATACTAGTTTCACTTGTAGGTCCAACGTTCTATGCCAGAATATTAACTATTAATTCTAATGAATTAAAATACAGTGATTATTGAAATATTGGTCAAATTCTCATGGATTTAATAAATTAATTATTCAATCTTAAAATGCATGCCAAAATACAACCGAGACCCAATAAGAATTTATGAATAGCCTCTAGTCTTTGACATCAAAAAAGAAGGCTGTAATAACGAAATGGACATGTGAGAATTTGGTCCCTCTTCACAAGGAGGGGAGTCTAGTTTCTTTTTCAATCCGAAAGAATTGTCTTTCTTTTCAATTGAGCTGCATTTCCAATCCGTTTAGTCGGTCTCGTACCCAAGTTCCCTTATTTGTTTGCGTAACACTCTTGATATTAAAACCAGCACCCCTACCATCTAAGTTTTGTATGAAGTTCCCGACCTCCTTTATATTTTTAAATTTTCATATAGAAATACTAAACGATATGATTTATTCATATTTTTTAGAGATTTGATCGCATGTAATTAAAAATATTTAATTTTTTTTCTTTTTATCTTTCTCTTTTTTTTATCATTCATTTAACACAAAGTAAAAAAAGAAAATAAACACACATACACACATATTTTTTTTTTACTATATTTTACTCGCACACCCACAATTATCAATTTACAAATCACCAAAATTCAAAATGATCAAAACAACACATTAAATATTTACAAAAATTCACAAATCAATCCGGAGAAATTGCTGAGAATTCAAGAACAGTGTTGGGAAGCTTCTGAGTTGCAAGAACAGTAGTGCGCGTGGGTCTCACGCACCACCTCCACTGGAGGCGCGTGAGCCCACGTGCCGTCGCTGGTGAAGACAAGAAAATTGATTGACCGGGAGTGATTTCTTCTCTTATTTCTTCCTATGCTAGAGGTGAGAGATACCGCCACCTAAAAAACCCAAAAAATCACACAAATAAATCTATCGGGTTTAATTTTTTTCTTAGATTCACCTCTCTCTTTCTGTACTGTAACTTATATTCTTCTGTTTTCATATATACTCCTCTCTATTATCTATAAATTAGGGTTGTTGTGGATGGAGGGAGGCTAATGACGCTACCACAAGAAAGAGAGAAGAAAAGGGAAACGGCTATATTGTCATGACTAACGACGGGGGAGGAAGTGATGATGGATTGCATATTGCTTGCGATGCGGCTACGATTATGGCCTATACTTGTCGCGGGTACGTTGATAATGAGTCGATAATGGGTTGGTTTGGTAGAGAGAGAGCTATTTTTTTCTTTATATGGGTAAGGCTGGATGGGAGCTGTTTTTGGACAAATAAGGAGTTGTAGGAGATAGTGATGGAATCTATTGGTGGGGTGCTAGTTTTAGGGAAACTATAGGAGAGTTTGAGGTCTATGGTTGGGTATGACAGTCGATGATTTTGAACTTATTTTATTAATGGTGGAGAGAGATTGATTGACTCATGGTGAAATTTTTAGTTGTGACCGAGAGAGGGAGAGGAGGGGTTGTCAATGTGAGGATGGTTATTGAGGTTTCTATTGATTATGTTGGTTATGGTCTCTAGCTAGGAGAGTGGTAGTTGGCCTGATTGGTTTTGTGAGAAAGGGATCGATGACGAAATGGAAAGCTGGGTTTGGCGTTGTTGCTTTTGTGAGACTATCAAGGGGGGCTAGAATGACAGTTCTAGTGGTGGATTTCTGGATTGGTATAGGTTGAATGGTTTGCTAAGATATTGACAATGGTGGATGATCCAAGGCTGAGGAGGGGATCCGTGGTTGTCTATGGCTAGTTTTGTATTTTTTTTCTTTGCCTTTCCGGCTGATGTGGGTATAATAGGTTTAGGGTTTTCTTTTGTGTTGTGTGGGTGTAGGGAGAGAACGTGTAAGTGATTTTTCTTTCAACCCCCCGGCCCACAAGCACCATTGGATTTCAAGAATAAATCACAATCATTCATTTCTTAACTTGGAGATAAGACAAAGAAAAATGGACTCTTGAATTAAAAGAATTAATTGTAGATCATTTGATTAAAAAAAAATGAGTTGCTTGGTAAGAAGGTTTTCAATTTTTAAATTGGTCATCTTCCTTCCGCAATTACAATTAAATCATTAAAAAAATAAATGCATTTTTTCTTTTTTCTTTCTCTTTTTCTTTCTCTTTAATTATTTGAAAAAGGTGCCGCAAACGACGTAAATACATCAAAAATATATTTTTGAGTTTTTCTGTTGTTTATTTGGTTTTTTTCAAATATTTATCAAAAATTAAATAGAAACAATTACTTTTAAAACGTAAAAATAAACAAGTTTTTAGAGAATGGTACATGAGGATTTATCCCTTTATCCAAACATAGTTGAGTGGAAGAGGAAAAAAGAAAAGAAACTAGGGTCCCATATATTCCCTCAAGAACATGAATCTGTTCTTTTTTTTTTACAGAGAAAAGGAAGGTGATGATCGAGGGAATCCATCTTATTACTTTTATTTTCTCGTCTTTGAATGGATCATGGGAGATATTTTGTTGTTTTGAAAGCAAAAGTTCTGATATTGGCATCATCAACATGAATGAATGAATCATGCGTATATGATACAGAAGGTTAATTCTTGGACGTTCTCATTAATTAATAATTAATTGCAGAACGACAAAATCTGGTTGGGTGTTTCTCTCATGGAACGCTAGGTTTTCCATGAATATTGCTATGATATTGTTCCCTCTCCCGAAAAATTATTTTCTAAATCTTGCTTTTCCGAATTTGTAAACTTTATTTTTACTGTAAACATAAGGTTAATGATGCTTATAATTGAATCATAAGCCTTAGAAAAACATGATTGCCACAATGTTTTTCTAAGGCTATTTAGCTTTTTTTAATTATTAAATTATAATTGATTTTTCTAATAAACTTACATGACTAGTAAAGACTATATAATGGCTAGTAATGCTTATATATAATAATTATTAATAATAATTAAAATTATTTAATATAATATTCATTGATTATGAGAATATTATTGTAACTACTCTTCCATTTAATATAAAAAGAGAATATTAAAAGCCAATTATCATTATATTTGACATGGTATTTTAACTAGGCAAATGTTTATTTTCTATTATCTATCAATATTTACCTATATTTGTCTCCTAAAGACATAGCTAATCCGGGATATCTCGTTAAATCTAGGATCTAGATAATAGAAAAATGACCTGATAAATAAAAAAATTATAAAGATCTTTTTTAAAAAAATTACGACCTAATCATTAGACCTAAAGTACCCTATCTAGAAAAACTATGAAATTCAATTCTCAATCAATCAAATATTAAAGGATAAAATTGAAAAAAAAATTCAATTATACAAAAGAATTTTTAAAAAATAATAATTAAAAAATAATAATTAAAAAATAAGAATCAAAATTAAAATATAAAATAAATTTATATTTGATTGAACGATAAAATTGAAATGAAAAATATGTAGAATGTTAATTAATCACAAACTAATTGAAACTAAGAATAAATTGAAGAAGAAAACAATAATTAAAACATCAATAAAAAATAACAATTAATTGAATCAAATGAAAAAAAAAAGGACAGCAAAATAAACTATTACAATTCGATGGAATAATAACAAACAACAACAAAAATATATTTATTATTTAAAGTCATTTTAACTCATTTTTATTATAAATTATTTATAAAAATAACTCTTAAATCATAACTCAAAGTTAAAAACTACTTTTTATAAGTTACACCAAACATTTCTCTCATCAAAAGTCACTGAATCATCAAGCCATGCACAATTAATTTTTTTTAAAAAAAAAGAAGAAGAAGAAGGAGATAATATACTAAGAGAAGGACATAGAACAATACCATATCAAGATTCCATGAATTTAAATCTCTAGATACTCCACAACAAATCTTATTTCTCAAAGAAATAGTCTTCTTCAAACCAGTTTAAGGACTCATCTAACCATTGAATCCCCACCGGCGCACGCAAGTTAATCTTCCTCCACCTTCTCTTTTCAAGTTCAACCACCCTGACATATGTTTTCCTCTTAGATTGAAAAGGCAGAAAAGATAGCTCGATAGCCCATCCTTCAAGAAATCAAAGTTGATCTTCATCTAGATAATTTCTGCACAAGGAAATTGAACTGCTCTGGATCATCATAGCAATAGAAATAAAATAGTTAATTACTTAGATTTACTGTGATTTGATCTTACTATATATCCTCTTTCTTGCCACAAGATTTGAAGAACTTCAACAAGAT
>Ga0307517_10005061_pt1 | contig 20029 bp, 23 predicted proteins | sample 23_EM_MG_FD_194515 | JGI IMG/M metagenome (GOLD analysis project Ga0307517, IMG submission 194515) | Populus trichocarpa ectomycorrhiza microbial communities from riparian zone in the Pacific Northwest, United States - 23_EM | ecosystem: Host-associated > Plants > Roots > Unclassified | place... | reverse complement strand
AAGATTGGCCCTGCTCGTATGACGCTGTTTTCATGGCCTTCTGGTCCCTCTATGAACAATCATCTACAAGCTGGCGTGAAGACTGGATACGGCACACACCGGACTGGAACACACCACTCGGCAACAACTTCGACCACCTTATCATCCTCGCGGATACTCCGGTCAATGCCCGTGACCGTGCAGAATGGTTTTCTCGCTATCGCGACCACTATCGTGACCAGCTGTCCTGTGCAAATCCAAGGTCGTTCCCACACAGAGGACCACTCCCGGCCTCTGCCAGTCGGATCCTAGAGCTCATGTTTGGCCGAGATACTGGGCCCTATCTTGAGCAGCATCTCGTCTGTTCAGGTTGTGGGGCCGTGTCTCGGGCCAAACGTGAGACTTGTTTTCTCGCAACGGGTCTAGAACGCAGTCGCAAGACTCCTATCTCGTTACATACCGTTTGGACGACGTTCGTCGAACGCGCCAGAACAGACGCCCGACGCGAAGCCACATGTTCGTGCTGTCATGGTCAGAACAAGGTGCAAGCATTGGAGATGCCGGACGTACCTTGGATCTGGTTTGAGCGAGACCAGTATTCTCCTGTGGGACCCTCGCTGATCCTCACATTTGACTCCCCATCCCAAAGACTCGGCTACAGCCTGCGGGCGATCATTTACGCTGGTGGGAACCACTTCTCCGTACGTTTCCGCGAACGATCAGGTGGATGGTGGAAGCACGACGGCCAAGTGGCATCAGGAGTCCCGCAGCCCGACGACATCCGATCTGAGGCAGAGCTTCTCACGAATGGCACACATTTCGCATGCATATTGATTTACCGTCGTGATGGCCATTGAAGTGTAGCCAGCGATTATCCTCCTGTGTTGTTACCGACTCACTCTTGTTGCCTCAGCCCCTGCTATTGATTTCTACCCGCGGCCACTTATTTTGCACATACTTACCAATGTAAACCCCCCAGCCACGTACTGTAACAGCCAACCTGTACATCCCGCACACACTATGCACGATACCTGCCACTTACAATTTATTATCGCCGAAACCATGGGGAGGAGGTTTTTGGCGCGGATAGACAAACGTAAACAATTACGATCACGTTCGGTGGCATTGCCCATCCCCAATTCTCAAAACTTTTCCCCACGAACTCCAGAAGCACATCCCACGATGGTCAGTCCCGTTATCCTACGAAGCTTCTTCAAATGAGCCTAAACGATGTTTTTTATGCCAAGGGAAAGGCTAAGAAGACTAGAAAGTTTGCTGCGGTCAAACGGTTGTTAAACCCAAAGGACAATCGATTGTCCGTACTCTATGCACCGCTACCTGTTAACTTGCCTGACGCCTTCGTCTCAGGAAAGAGAATCAGCTGAAACAGGAGAGAAGGGATGAGGAAGCGAAGGAGAAGGCTGTCCGGAGGGTGTACGTTTTCTTGCAAGCGTCCCCCTTGACTTTCGTCTCTGATCGAACGAACGTTTGGATGACCCAGACCCCAATTGGCTTCCTCGATGTTCCTGCAACACAACACAGCACTGGTACCCCCGTACCGTGTGCTGATCGACACCAATTTTATCAACTTTAGTTTGCAAAACAAGCTGGAGTTGGTCAGTGGTATGATGGACTGCCTGTACGCAGAGTGTTCGTCCGATTCTTGAGGCCTTTCTACCCTTATGGAACCCTGACGCCCGGCGCGTTGCGATAGGTATCCCATGTGTTACTGATTGCGTTATAGCCGAACTAGAAAAACTGGGTCAACGATACAGGGTGGCGCTGCGGTACGTGTCTGGATTCACAATTCAACCTATCGAATCTTCTTACGAGCATGGATATAGGGTGGCCCGCGACCCTCGCTTCGAACGTCTTTCGTGTTCGCATCCCGGAACGTATGCGGATGACTGCCTGATTCAACGTGTTACCTCGCATCGTTGTTACATCGTGGCAACCTGTGATCGAGAACTAAGAAGACGGATACGAAAAATACCAGGTGTACCTCTAATGTTCATCGTCAATCGCAAGTACTCGATTGAGAGGTTGCCGGATGGCGGAGCCCCGGTATAGATTTCTCGTTTTGGACCCCTCTATTGGATTCGCAAGAGTTACCGCCGATCCTGTTCTAAAAATTGCATGTTCGTTGTAATTCGCTAGCGTTGGCTTTTTGAAACGGAGTTATTATTCACCCCCCTGAGCCGTCTGGTCATGAGTTATCACGGGGACTCTCGATCTATACTGTAACAACGCGACCGTGTTCTACCTCATATTTCGCCAGCCATCCTACCGGACATTCATTTGCGCTGGGGCGGTATCCGGAGTATTGGATTCTGCGGAGGTTCCGAGATGAGTGTGGGGGTACTCCTGACTCGTTTTCGCATAGCTCAGAGAGTTGTCTTGTTGGGTTTCCGTGCATAAGGGTGCCGAGGGTTGGCATGAGATGAAGCCTGTTATGTTGCAGAGTCAAAGACAGAAACATGTCTTCCATGTCCAGCACCCGGTTTACACGGGCGCGCTTTGCAGACATCACAAACACAGCAAGAGTCAGATACAGTCATCATTCCCTGCACAAATTTCAGACTGTTTCACACATTCCGCCGCTTTCCGACACAGCAATGGCACAGACATTTCTCGGATGTGGTTACTGTTCCGCAGGAGAAACCCTCAACGCCGAGGGACGTAAGGGGGATGCTAATTCACTTCCGCATCGTGGAAAATATCTCCAGAGTGTCTGTCCCCTGATGGAACTTGGCGTAAATAGCAGCTGTGATCTCACCACTGGACCGGATCTTGTAGCCGGTCGTCCCTATAAAACCTCTCCACCTTCAGGATGGTTTCACCCAACTTGCCCAGCTCACTCCCCTCTTCCACATCCCAGTCTAAGCGCACTCCCGGATCCTCTATTCTGATGACCATCACCCTCGAACCTCTGGTCCGCCACTCAGCCGTCGGCGGCAAGGACGCGATCGTCCATACCCGATCCGTTCCGCCACCACCACAGTCCACACAGACTGGCCAACCCTTGAATTCGAGCCCCGCCAGGTCGACCAACCTTCTCCGAAGCTTCATCGAAGGATTCAAGGAGGTCGAGTCCTACCGGTGTGTCCGACGCGACCGATTATACTGTCGGCACGTGCTGAAACTTCCTTGCAGAAATGGAAATTCGATCCTTATCGATGGATACAACCTTTCCGTCCCAGCGGTTACCGCTGCTGCGAGGTACAATGCGCCCGTCACCCTCGATGATTCCGCTGGTATCCGCGAACGCCTTCAACAGAGCCGAGACGTCATCGTCGCTAAAATGGATGCCGGAAAGAGCGTGTATGGTGTGAGCACCGGTTATGGTGGCAGTGGTGAGTGCCGCCCATTATAACGCTCAGTGACTCCCTCTCGCACGTAGCTGACCCGATCACGCCCTCTGCAGCGGATACTAGGACTGATGACCCGCTGCGCTTGGGTAGTGCCCTGTTACAACACCAACATTCCGGTGTAATCTCCACTGAAGAGGGTGATTCGCTTCCGCTTCTGGACCCCCTTAACCACACCTCCATGCCAGAATCCTGGGTCAGGGGTGCCATCTTGATCCGTATGAACTCCCTGATTCGTGGCCATTCCGGTGTTCGTATGGAACTCATCCAACAGATGGGCCATCTGCTTCACGAACACATCACTCCACTTGTACCCCTGCGCGGCAGCATCTCCGCCTCTGGAGGTAAGCATTGTGATTCCATATCGGCCCTCAGAAATGTTTCTTACGCTCCCTCGATGTTCAGACCTGTCGCCGCTCTCATACATCGCCGGCACCTTGATCGGCAACCCTTCGATCCGCACAATCTGTCGATCCGCCTCGTCCAAAACTCGTCAGATCCTCCCGTCAAACAGGGCGCTCGCCCAACGTAACATCCAGCCCATCTCCCTCCAGTCCAAGGAGCACCTCGGAATCCTCAACGGAACAGCTTTCTCCGCATCTGTTGCATCATTAGCTCTCAATGATGCCGTCCATCTCGCATTGCTTGCTCAAATCCTGACTGCTATGGGTGTCGAGGCTCTTCTCGGAACCCAAGGCTCCTTTGATCCGTTTATTCACGACGAGTGCCGACCTCACCCCGGTCAAGTTGAGGTCGCCAGGACGATCTATAGCCTTTTGGATGGAAGCTCCTTCGCCACCGGGGCTAACCACGAGGAGGAGGAGGCGAATATCAACGATGACAAGGGTGTTCTGAGGCAGGATAGGTACCCTCTCCGAACTTCTCCCCAGTTCCTCGGTCCCCAGGTCGAGGATATCCTCTCGGCGCTCGATACCATCACCCAGGAATGCAACTCCAGTAAGTATACACCGCCTTCCATCACTAGTTTCGGTTGTTGATTGTTGTCACTAGCCACCGACAACCCTCTGATCGACGGAAAGACCGGAACGGTCCACCATGGTGGAAACTTCCAGGCTATGGCTGTTACTAACGCCATGGAAAAGACCCGCCTTGCCCTCCACCACATCGGCAAGCTCCTGTTCGCTCAGGCTACTGAGTTGATGAACCCCGCTATGAACCGCGGTTTACCGCCGAGCCTCGCCGCATCTGATCCCAGCTTAAATTACCACACTAAGGGCGTCGACATCGGTATGGCCGCATATGTATCTGAACTCGGGTACTTGGCTTCACCGGTGTCGACTCACATTCAAAGTGCCGAGATGCACAACCAGGCAGTCAAGTACGTTTATTTCCACCCCCCTCGTACCCGCAAGCATGACATAGAGTGCTGATTAATTCCCAATTCAGTTCTTTGGCCCTGATCTCTGGTCGAGCGACGATTAACGCTCTTGACACACTTACTATTCTGGTGGCGAGTTATCTGTATGCCCTATGTCAAGGTGAGCCGCACGATCCACTTACCACCATTCGCTTTCGCCTCTTCCGGCGTTTAAACACTGCATCACATCACACGCCTTTTCACATTACCCGTACCCTCGGTTTTTGTTGCTCCATCAATTCTTATCAATCCTCTATTTGTGAACGGCGTTAACTGACTTTAATCGCCGTACCCCTGTACAGCGCTCGACCTCCGCGCCTTGCAAGCCGAATTCTCTGTAGGGCTCACGAAAATCCTCAAAGAGGAACTCATGGCGCACTTTGGTGCACCGATCATTTACGCGAAGTTGTTCAAAACTATCGTGGCTACACTCGATGAAACCACCACCATGGACTGTGCCGATAGGATGAAGAACGTCGCCGAGGCTTGCACCACTCCACTAGTTAACCACTTGTTGGCCACCCCACCCTTGACCTCGTCCATCCCCAACATCCCCGATTTCCGCTCCTGCCTCGCCTGCCGCTCGGCCGCCCTCTACAATCAACTCACGAGGGCATTCCTCGATGGTGCTCACGGACCAGCCCCAGCGAGCAAGTACCTCAAGAAGACGAGGGCCGTGTACGAGTTCGTCAGGACCGATTTGAAGGTCAAGATGCACGGCAAGGAGAACCTTGAGCGATTCAACCACGTCGGTATTGACGGCTTGGTTGGTATGCCTGGTGGGGATGACGAAACCATTGGCCAAAATATCACCAGGATCTACGAGGCCATTAGAGACGGAAACCTTCAGGCCGTCGTCGTTGATACCTTTGCTAACTGAAGTTTTGGATTCTGGTCGGGGTTCGGTTTTAGTGGGTATTTTCTGGGCACATGAATTGTTATTTATGAATTGTTATTTTGTCGATTGCCCTCCCCCACCTTCTGTCGTTACTTTCCTTTGGGGACCTGAGCCTTACATTTAATCGCTTTCACGCAGTCCTTGTCTTTGTTTGACCTGTACCACTACATTACACACAGGAATAAATCAAGAAACATAGACACCCGGAACCATCACTTGTGTGTGAGGTGGATGAAATTCTACAATATCCCTCGTTGGAGGCAACCGATCACAAGGAAAACTTGGAGAGGAAAAGGAAACGGAAAGAGGGAGAAGAAGGAAAACCACAACAACTACGGATCAGATGGATGGGATGGGAGGGAAGAAGAGATACAGGGGGGCTGTAGCCAAAAGGTCAGCTCTATATCGATCACGACAGAAGCAATGTACTCACTGAGGGCGGGAAAGGAGGAAGGCGGAAGGGGGGAATGAATGGCCGGATAAACATCCGGGGAAAGGGGGGATAGATGGCCGGATAAACCAATGAAGGTTTCCGGATGGCGGGGAGGGGTTCAATGGGCCCAAATACCATCACTGGCACTCGGACAGGGGAGAAACGTCAAATTTCAAATCTACTTCCTGCTGCGGGTGGACTTCCTAACCGGAGTTTTCGGGAGAGCAGGAATTTCGGGCTGAACGGATGTGGACCTGCCCCTCCTGAGCTTTGAGGGGGGCTTACTAGCAGAGATGGAGGGGAGCCCATTCTCAGGGTCGACGGTGGGCTCAGTTTCAATCGTCGAGGGGGTGGCTTTGGGCTTGCGAGCCCGGGCACCGACAACCCGCTTCTTCTTGGGCGAGGGGAGAGGTTTAAACGCATCCTGACTCTCGGCTTCGACTTGGGCAGCAAGCGCATATTCGAAATCCACTACCCTCAACGAAGTCCTTGGTCTGATGGGAGTTTTGCGGAAGACCTTATGCTCCTTCTTCTCAGACTCGCCGTTGAGACTGAATCGAGTAGACTTGGAAGAAACGTTGGCGATCTCGTGTTCGGAGTCAGACATAACAATATCTCCGTCAGCATCCTTTTCAAAAACTTCTGGAGGCAACTCGTCTGAGATTTTGTTGGCTTTGGCGCTGAGGACGATTGGCCCGAAAACATCTTCTGGAATGGAGGCTGGGACCTCGGCAGGTACCTGAAACTCAGCGGGTGTCCCTGCTCCTGATTGAGTGTTATTGGTGGAGGTAGCTTGGGTGTTGTCGGGAGTCAAAGCTGGTAAGGAGGGTTGCGACTTGCCAAGGCCACCAAGGGTGTTTCCAGTCGGTTCTTCTTCATCCTCTGATTCTCCCTGTTCAACCCCATGGCTAAGCAGCTCAATAACTTGCGACCGCTCGGACTCGGAGTCCTCCTTTTGTATCCGAGACGTGGTGATGGAAGGGGGAGAAACCTGCCTGTGCGCAGGTTGGAAAGAGGGCTCTGGAGAGTTTTCGCATATTGGGGGATCAGCACGAGGGGGGACGGGATTGCACCCAGCTTCCACGAACACTTCCTTGTTGTCATTGTTGGGGGGTTGAGGTGCGGATTCCCCGAGAACGTCTCGAGCGTAGTCGTAGGGAAAGTCGGGATGGTCAATATTCCTAAAGATTCTGCATAAGCAAACGTCCAGCAATTCAGCGATCCAAGTTGAACGTACTTGGCAAGATGGTCTTCGGCAGTGGGGAAGGCGCCGTTCTCATCGCGAGTCAGAGTTGGGAATAGATGCGGGTTCCTGAAGTTAAATGTGAGGTCAGGTGCGTATAGCAGGAATGGGTTTTTTCGGCGTACGGGGTGTCATCTTCGTCTTCTTCGGAGGACTCGTCAGACTCTAAGACCCTCATCTTACCATCCTCCCACTTCGCCCTAAAATTACCATCTCCAAAGAGCTGTTGATGAGTCCACCGGTCATCTATCTTCTGCCATTGGCCTACAAAAAGGTGCATCCTTTCCATCGCGCCCTTGCATGAACGCAACTGGGAATCGGTGCGGTTGACGTGTTCCAGCATGGCGGCTGTACGATGCTTGAGGGCTTCGATGTACTCGAGCACTTCGCGATCACTTTTGTAAAGCATCTTGGCGGTTGCGTCGAGTGTCTCAAGCGCTTCTGTGTCAGCGGGAATATTGTCTTCTGGATCCAGGGTCGCGTCGGCCCTCCGGTAAGGGTGGTATCGGTCTCGGACTCGCGGGGGGGCAGGGGCGTCGGCCGGTTCGACAGACTGAGTCTTGTCCACCCTTTTCTTTGATACCTTCTTTTTACCGGTGGTCTTCTTCCCTGGTGGGGGATCGATGGTCGGCGCGTCGCCGATGGGGTTCGAGGGGGAGGGGGCTCGCTCCTGGGCAGGAGCCATGGAGGAGGGTGGAGGGGCAGAAGCGGAGGGCTTTTGGACAGACATTTTTCAGTCCGGTGGTGGACGATAGATCTGTGGGTCGTCAGAGAGTGGCACGAGGTAGGAGTTTGCTGGTCGATGAGGCGGGGAGAGGGAGGTCAAGGGAGATGGTTGTGGTTCAGGTTCAAGAAAGGTGGGGGCACATGGACGTGAGGTACCGCCTAGATATGTGGGAGAACAATGGGAGATAGGCCATGGCTGATCGCCACGGCGCCGGTTCCAGTCTCCAGGCTTGTCAGGTTGAATCCCGCGCGGTTTGTCCCTCGTCCCAGGAGTTTGCGAAGCATTTGGACCCGCGTCCGAATCGTGAATCGTACGAGTGGCAGCTCAAGGGTCGCATTCTGGTAGAGGGTCCTGGAAGCCAGAAACCAGGGAATGGAGAACAAGGGCTGCGGCGGAAGCGCCCATTGCCAAGTAAGGAGTAACCAGCAAAGGATCATGATCAAATCGCCCGAGTCAAATCCACCGCCACACCGTCCCCGCTCCCTCCTTGCCATGCCCAAGCTTCGCCTGAAGCGTACCCCTGCAGAGGAGGAGGAACGTGCTCAACGCAAAGCGAGGAAAGCAAAGCGCAAGGAAACTAAACACCTTGGGCAAAAGTATGATCACGGCTCATCTTCCACCTCCGCTCATGATAATCACCATCGATCCAAACGCCGTGCTACAGACACCGGAGAAGATGCTAACTACGGTACGGACTACGAGTCTGACGACCGCCTGGAGTGGTTAGAGGAACAGCAACGCCGGAAGCAGGAGGAAGAAGAGTTCCAGCAGAGGCTGTGGGACGAGCTCGGCCAACATGAGAGGTTGGATAACCTCACGAGCAACCTGAACTCGTATCCTCACATCCCTCAGCGCTGGAAATCCGGCGGAATGGCTGACTTGGAGGATGCCGTCTACAACGATCCCAACTTGATGGAGGACGAACACTACGCGGAGTGGATGAGGGAAGGGATGTGGAAGTACGTAACGTTTACTGTTTGTAAATGCTGCTTTCCCTCACGGGATGCCTTGGCTAGGAAACGGAACGCTCAAGCATACCAAGAGCAACTCAGGAAGAGGGCTGAAGAAGAGAGTCGGAAGAAACGTGCCGAGCAGCTTGCCTCTGAGCGAGCTCGCAGAGAGGCTCGTGAGGCTGACGAACGAAGGCGACGCAAACGGTCGAGGGAGCGAAGGGCACAGCAGGACGCTGGCGATGACTACGAGGCACGCTGGGACACACTTTTATCCGCTGGCGAAACCACTGGACAGTCCCTCACATTCCGAGATATCCCCTGGCCCTGCCATGCTGCATACTCTGCTTCAGATGGCCAACGTTTCTCCCTGGACGACCTCACCATTGACTCCATATCGGAATTTCTGTTCCGATCTGCGAAGGAACCAACAGAGGTTACACAGAAGATCAAGATGATCAGGGAGGCTCTGCTCCGCTTCCACCCCGACAAATTCGAAGGCCGTGTCATGGGCAGGGTCTTAGAAGCCGAAAAGGCGAAGGTTCAGGAAGGAGTCGGAATTGTGGTACGGACGCTGAACGAACTGATGAGAACCGCCAAGTAACCCCTCCAACTATGTGATAATGCGTGTATATACCCCGTAACTCCGTAGTCTCTGCAACCGGACAAAGTTTTTAGCTGACACTGCCGAACATCCCCCTGTGGCAAATGCGCAACAACTTCGAGTGCCCTCCTTTCAGCACAGCAGGCGTGGGAAATACATGGTGGGAGACGCAGGAACAGACGATGACGCCATTGAGTACTTGTCTCAAAACTCCTGTCCCGACAAGACCTCGGTGCTAAAGCTATGAGCAGGATACAGGATACCCCGGATGATGTGGTGATCCAAATCTGTCAGCATCTCTCCGTAAGGGACATCCTCGTTTTCCGTCAGGTAAGCGGTGGGGGCCATCTGCCTGATCAATCTCAGTGGGAACTCACAGTTCCCAAGACATGCAAACACGCGTTCGCAGTGTCGTGTCTCAAGACACTTTGGGTCTGTCTGTGGACCGCCCATATTACCGCCCGAGGGATTCCTTTCCCAGGCGAGGACCGGGTCAATCAGATGTCTGCACCAGAGCTAGAGATCGCGATCCGTGAAGCCCTCGATCGAGATCATCGCCTGCGTTATGAATCCCAATACGATGGGTATACACCAAAGGCAAGAGCGGGTTGGCAGGCGAATCCGAGTTCAGCTATCTCCGAAGTTCTCTTTGTCCCGGACCCCGACGGACACGAGGGGCGGTGCATCGTGACGGTTTCGAAAGGCATTTGGTGCTTGATCAGTCTATGGGACATTCAAAACCTCGGTCGGGAATGCCAGGCCACCCAACCAAAACCACAACAGGTTGGCTCGTGGGGTCCGAAGGGCGCCATCTTTAGCGCTATCGCTTTGAATTCCGACTGCAGTTCGGAGGCAAGTGCCGCCGTCGGCGTGAATCTATGTGGGTAGGTCATCACTGACATGATCGGGGCAGAGCCTTTCATCTGAAAACAAAATAGGGAACATCGTGTGTACATCCTGTCGTTTTTTGACAACGTTACCGGTGGATACACACCTCGGGTCCAAGTTTTGCGGAGCTGGAGCCCGACACTGTCCATATGCAACTCGGTGTCGTTACGTGGAGACATCCTTGTCGTTGCGGACTCCTGCGATCGTGCCACCGTTTTAAATATCCATTCACCAGAGACCGGCGCCGTAGTTCTGGAGAGCACCACCGTTTCTGACCACCCACAAACGGTTAGGGAGTCTCGTTCGCGGCAAACTATCTTCTGACGAGTCCCACAGTCAAACGTCTGCTTGCAGATTCAGATTTCTCAGAGATACATATTGGTGGCTCGCGCAAAGTTTATCGAGGTGTTCAACTTCCCGACGGACATCCTCGCCACCGAATCCACCCTTAGTTCCTCGGGCGCAGATTTGGTGGTTGAGGATGCGCAAGAACCGATTGTCCAGCATCCCGTCGACTCATTCTCCTTCGGATGGCTCGATGGGATTTCGATCTCGCAAGACACTACGAAACCAGACTCCTTCTTCGTTCTATTTCGTCAACCAAATGAGGACCCATGGTCGACCCATGCGCCTACTTTGGCGTTTTATCGGCTCGAGGCGAACTCGACAGCAGACGTGGAGGAAGGTTTACCATCACACTTGAATGTGAACGATTCAACTTCACACCTGTTCTCCGAGACGTTCCTCGCCTCCGTGCCACTTTCTGCGTCCACCAGTCCTACGTCTACCTCGAGTTCTGCCTCCACGAAACTCGTGTTGGGACATCACCGTACCGCATTATGGCTTTCCCCTCGACCGAGAGAGTCGGATTCCACCGGACTGGTCCAGATGGACTTGAATAGACAGGAAGATTGGCCGTCCCAGGCGAGAGGAATACGGATCTGGAGGTGTTTTTTAGGAGACGACCTTGTTTGGGCTTCTTTCAGTACAAAACAGTCACATGGTGAAACGCGAGATGATGCCGACGACAACTGGACCGATGCGGGGGATGAAGAAGACGCCAAGATGCGAGCGTTCACGAGACGTATCTTTAATTCCCGTGGTGAAGTTTTGACAGCGATTGGATACGACGAGGAGACGGGGAGAGTAGCTCTGGGCAGGAGAGATGGGTACATCGCTTTTTTACGCCTTTGAAAGTCTAGTTGGCTGTTTGTCGTCGGAGCAGCAGCAGCCCCGCAAACTTATTATTTTTGTTGATAACATGTACCATCACCAAAACATGGGCCGTTCAATAGGTATCAGATGACGGATGGGGGACCTTCCAAGACTTCGATGGGCGTTGTTAAACATTTTACCCCACGAGCTATCTTGTTGCAATGATCTAAAGTGAGGCGTCCAAACCTCCTCGGCAGAATTACAACGGCCTTCTGGACATATACTCCACAACGCTTCCTTTGCTCCCTCTTTGGGTTGACCGTATCTTAAAATCCCTCCCAAACGAGGTCGCCTGAAAAACTCGAAGAACTGAGTTTCCCAGGTGATCTCGCCGATCTTCGTCAACCGATCCTTCCGTCGGGTGTCCTCAGAGAAGTCGAGGATGATATTAGATCCCTTACCGAATGGGGGTGCAGCGAATCGGAATGATAGCCAGGGGCGGAGAAGAAGGGCATCAACTTTTTTTTACCCTTGCGCTTTCCCCACCTTCCACCGCTTATTTGGCACACTATTTCTGGATATCAGCTTTTCTAGAATAACTACGTTTCAAGCTTTTCTTACGAAAATATTGGGTAACCGCGGGGAAATAGTCACCCCCAACGATTCTGATGTACACAACCCATCCGGTCCACTGACCGCTGCCTCCTGCATCTGATTACAGCTATTTGCGTTTCGATAGACCGTTTCGCACAGAATACGGCCCCAATTTGTTGTTTACGTTTTGATGGTATTGGTGCTCGGCACCCCGGCATGACGCACGATGCCGGAACCAGGTCCTCTGTGCATAACTCGTTCCCATTGTCGGGCCACTCGTAAAAACTGACGACACATCCCCGGGGTGAACGGTGAGTTGCTAGCGACCCTGCAGACTGAAATTTGAACGGGAAAACTGAATGCCTAACCTGCCTTACGAACCGGCCAATGCCGGGACGCCGAGATGCCGAGCTCCAGTACGATCAAAAGCCTGTAAACAACAAATTGGGCTGTATTCTGTGCGAAACGGTCTATCGAAACGCAAATAGCTGTAAAACGGGTAAAAATACCCTCTTGATCTGGTCAGGCCTCCTCGTTTTCTTCTTCTCTGAGAAGGTTCGTCGTACCTCCAAAAACAACAGTGTGACGCCTTGTCTGGGACGGCGCCGGTCGGTACTTTTGTCGGCTACTAAGCATGAAGCGCACTGAATGTGCTGCATGCATTGCTGCGGCCACATACGTATGTGGAGTTTGGTGATCTTACTACAACTACGCCCAAGCCTTCGCCCAGATCGGTCCGACAACATTCTTACTGGCATTCGTCAATTAGTATTCTGCTCATCTTCTGATCCCCAGGTGCTGGGACTCCGAGTCGGTGACCCCGTATTGGCACATGACTGGCAGAAAGTCGTGATCATTTGCGGGTGTAGATCTACCAGGAGATTGGTTTCGTGTCCTAGATACAACGGAGTTCACGAGTTTCGTATTAATGGCCAAGAACAAGATGGACACATCAGTTTCAGAAGATGAAAGGAACGACGGCCTTCCTCTCCTTGGGATAATCGGGAAATTTACTGTGGTACCACTGATGCCCTCTCACCGCCCTCGGCACCATCGTAAACACTTCCGCCACGAAGAACAAAAATGGCGGGGTGATCGTCGTCAGAAACGCTCCCCAGCTCTCAAAACTCGGCAGGGGAGACGCGGCGAGTGCGAACCCCAGCCACTCGATCCACTCGCAGAAGTAGTTCGGGTACGAGATGTACTCGTACAAGAGTCCATGAGGGATCGCGTAGTGTTCACCCTTCTTCTTCTCCTGTGCTATTTGCTCTGGCGTCTTTTTCGCGTCTTCGGCTTGCTTCTTCCGGCGAATGTTGAGGAGGATCTCGTCGTGAACGACGTTACCGATAAACCCTGCTGCCCACATGAGCACTCCGAGCCAGAAACGAGGTCGTTGGTAGGCTCCTGTAAGATAAAGGATACCCTCCGGAGAACTAAGATAAGTGCCAAGGAGAGATCCGTTGACGGCGTTGAAAACGATGCCGGCGAGGACCACGATAACGTGTGATCTGGATCTGGAGGGCGTACGTAGCGGCGAGAGTACGGCTCGGTTCGCATAGTGGATGAGGAAGAGACCAGCCAGGGCCGCGAACGGGTTTTCAATACTCAAGAGAGGGGACACGGCGATGGTGAGCGGAGAAAGGGGAGAACGGAGGTAGGTGTAGATGAAAGCGGAAGGGCTGACAAGTTCCATGATCATCCACGACCAGCGGCCTGGAAACGAGGTGATTAGTGTTTATCGACCGCGAACGCCCCGGAATAGCATTCACCGTCAACCAAGAAGATGCTCTCGCCGGACGGCGTAAACCGCCCAAAAGGCGCGTTAATCACAAAGGTGGCTGGGAACACGAGCATTAGGATAAAGAATGCCCACTCCCTCGTCACTGCGCGAAGGGGTTAAGTATCCTGGATCAGACGAGTTTCGAGACCGCTCGGAGTGCGGTGAACGCACCATCGTAGATATTTCTGAAGTCTTTGGCGTCCATCGCGTGCGCGAATCTCCCACCGAGTTTTGTAGAGGTCGCGGAGGGATGTCGATCAGTGAGATGTTCAACTGGCTCATCAACCCATTTGGTCCCGAAAGCATCCGCTCTTTCTCGGCGCTGTCCTGTGAATCCAAAATATGTAGATGCAACGCGATATATAATACAGGAGTTCGTGAGAACGGGATATGCGGGTGTGGATTCTAGCCCGGACGCGTCTGTATGGAGGAGGTATAAATAACAAAAGAGCGACATGAACGAAATCAATCTCTGGTCGTCCTGAAGAGCACAATCTCGGTGTACTCTTTGTTCACCATACCAACCGTACCCCTAAACCCATCGTAAAATACCTCTTGCATGTTGTTTTTTATAAGGATCTGATCAAGTCCTCTGACCTTCGACCCCGAGCTGGCCGACAGTATGTGATAACTGGAACCAGTACTTTGACCTTGTGCCCTCCCTCTCACCAACAGCTCCTGCTTCCGCCCTCGAATCGATTGAAGCCCATCAGTTCCGTCCTGATTACAGTCGATCTCAAAGTCCACGACGAAGAAATGGACCGCCCGTTTCGTTCCATCGTCTCCAGAGTAACCCAGCAGGGTACGGGTACCCCGTGTCTTGTGGAGGAACGAGATCCCCAGTTGTTCTTCGCCGCCCTCGATGTCAATGTAACCCGTCCCGATATGGGTGAATCCTGGGTCTGGGGTCAACGGAGGTGTTGAAGGTCGTTCCGAAGAACAGGGTGGAGAACGTCTGAACAAATGACAGTATAGGCGTTCGCCCAGCCTCGAGATGAGACAAAATGATTCCCCGGTTGTTTGGAAGATATTTCCTGTGATTGGCATGAGGTTTGCTTCCTCTTGGTGTCTAAACGGCATGTGGACGGGTGCCGTTCCCGGACCTCCACCGGCCGGCCGCCATGGTAAAGGGGGCTCCTCATCTTCTGGGGTCATGGGCGAAGGAGGCGGTGCGGCAAACTCGGAAGAAAAGTCCACTGTGTACATCATATCCCTCCAGTCTTGCAGGATGACCGTGTGTCCGGACCCCGCAACCTTCCGCCAGCTACCTTCCTGAGGCTAGAGGTTAGTTGGTACAAATGACCTTGCGAAGGGTTGCCGAGGAAATACCTCAGGGAGGCGAATCTGAAGCCCACGCCCAGTCTTCCAATCGTACACGAAGACCCAGAATGCGTAAGCGCTAAGTGCCATGATGAACGGTTGTTTGGCCCGAGCGAGCAAATACACCAAGGATCCATCAGTGGCCGGTCGACATAATCCACAACTGAATCCCTTGGTGATCTTGACACTTTCGTGATGCACGACACGCGGGGCAGGGGCCGAGGGGTCCTGACAAACCGGTGGTGTACTGGACGACATCAGCGTTCCGAATGCTCCAAGATACGACGAGGCCCTCGGAAGGGGTACAAGCTCCTCCTTGGGAGGAAGATAGATCTTGATCGTATGCAAAGACCTGAAAGGTTCCGGTAAGCTACTTTTCGTCAAACCACCGTATACGTGGAAGGAGAAACCTCACTCTTGATCCGCGGGCCCAGTTCTACACTGGAGCAAGCTGGTAACCGATCCATTCGTCAGGAAGGTGACGGTTACGTATTCCCTCAACCTCCCGCTGTCCTCTCCTCGATCTCGCTCAGTCAGGATATCGTACTTCCAAAACCAATCAACCAGCCCGTCGGCCTCCCACTCGACTCCGGTGATGTACTCCTCGTCGATAGAATCGCACCGGATGGTCTTGTCCTTGACAGAGATCAGCCAGGCCAAGGAACCGGCCGTGTAACCCTGGACCATAGCCGAGGACACACCCAGAAGCCCTTCTCTTCCCTTTGACGATAGCCGCACCAAACCTTCCTGCCGGAACTTAATTCGGGTCGTCGATGAGAGCCCAACTCCCCTGTTCTCTCGTCCCTGATCCGAGTGCTTCGTCTGACTGCCACCTCTAATCTTGTGCTGGTAACAAGAAATAACCCGTGCCATGTAGCGGACCTCTTTGGGCCTGTAGTAGTCACGAATGGTCGAGGTGGGGACTGGGAATTGGTGTGCGTCCACGGCGTTGATCCAGAACGACAGAGACGAGAGACTGAGTCGATAAAAGCTTTGACATGCCTAAGCGTGCGGTTCAGGGTGCGAGTTCAACTCCGTAGTTCCGGTAATGCAGCCACGAGTGCACTCACCCTCGACAATGACAATATCGTGCCCAAATCAAGGTAGACGACGATCTTAAGGGTGACATCGTCGTTGAAAGTGTAGCGCTGCATCCTCTCGAGAAGGTGTAATGGGCGGAAAGGAGATGTGAATGACTGCAAGAGTGGACGCTTTTGTATCCGTCAATCCGTAATCTGTGGAATGGAGGTCGCCTAGGTACCAGCCCTCTGCACAGCCACAGACATGTATTCCGGCGCCTGATGAACGTATGAACATTGTGGGACGCCACGCATGCTCACGTATCTCAGCCTGGGGGTGCTTTACCAACTCTAGTGTGTATCAAAAAAGGCGCGTCTCACATCTATGCAGTCATACCTCGCGTAAACAAAATAGCGAAGATGGTGGATAGGAAATGTGACAGTACAAAAGCAAAGGGGTGGGTGTCCCCCAGGCAATCAGTAGTACATGGTTTTCTTCCTCCGACTCGACGAAGCGGCCCATTGTCCGTTCACATCAAGATCTGGGGTTGGATCCTGATTGTCCTCGTCCATCGGGTCGTCGTCATCCTCATCCCGGTACTCACCATCGTCATCGTCCGAGTCCTCGCCCCATTGGCCACTCCCATATCCATTTTCTCCATTCCCACCTCCATTCCCGGGCCCACCGTCTCCATTCCGGGACTTGCGGGATCCGTTGTTGATCGGTGGCAAGGGTGGGACTTGCAAGGGACCAGGGCCACCGATCTCCCGGTGCATCACCATCACCCTTTCTACCAGACCATCCCATTTCGCCCCGCTCTGGAAAAACCGGCGTCTCTGCGGAACTTCCTTCAGAGGTTCACTCGTGTGCGAATTGTTCAGCGCCTCGGTGAACTCCTTCTCAAATTCCTTCCTGCGTTGACGCGTCTGGGCATCTTGATACTGGTTCGTGATAATGCTCATGTGTCTTCGGGATTTACGGCCCTGGTATGGACCGGATATAGCCGATGAATCGTCCTCCTCATCCGAAGATTCGGAAGTGGTGTTTCCAGCTGCCTCCTGCAACCGATACACGTAACGAGAATGTTCTGTCGAGAAGACGTGAGTACCATCGAATCCAATCGGTGTATAGGATGGTGTCTTGACGTGCTGCCGCCTTGGCGTACAAAGCCGGCACCACGTAACGCGGAATAAGAGAGAAATGAGCCAGGAACCGAGACACTCACGGGCTAACCGCTCGTCTAATTCATCGTAATCCTTAAGTCCGATATGGGTACCCACACTCTCCGAAGGGACATCGTGCAGCCCAACAGAGGGTGCATGAGGTAATCTGCTCAATTGCTCCAGCGCAAGGGTCCTATTGAACGAGCAGAATATCAGATCTCCAACGTAAATCTCGTTCAACAAAAAGCAAAACCCTACCTGACAGCATCAAGGTAGCCATCACGAGCGTTCAGATCGTCCATGTTGTTCCCGGCGACCTCGAGCCGGTACCGTGGCCCGAACCATTCAAAGTACTCGTTCCACGGGAGGTTCTCGTTGATTTCGTTCTCGATCCCCAACGCCACAGCGGTCTCATACGTCCATAGCCTGGCGACATTCTTCACCGTGTAGCCGCCTCCGCCAAGGAGGATCAGAGGGTATCCCAAGTCTTTGATGAACTTGACGCAGTTCGCATGTCCTTGCATAGTGAGATTGAAGCAACCCAACTTGTCCCCGGAAAGCGAGTCGGCACCACACTGCAGTACGACCACGGACGGTCGGAAGGTTTCGAGGCATTTTCCCATGACTGGCTCGAAGATGCCCTTGTATGTCTCATCTGTGATCCCGTCTCGGAGGGGAACATTCAGAGCGTATCCGTACCCCCTCCCACGTCCTTTGTCCTGTTGGGTACCGGTCCCAGGGAAGTACTCTCCGTATTTGTGGAAGCTGACCGTCATAACTCGATCGGTAGTGTAAAAGGCCTCTTCAACACCATCTCCGTGATGACAATCAATATCAATGTAGAGGACACGGGGATATGACCGAAGGAGTTCCAGGATGGCGAGAACGATGTCGTTGACGTAGCAGAATCCGGAGGCTTCCCGTTTTTTCGCGTGATGGAGTCCGCCGGCCCAATTGATTGCTATATCGTATGACCCCGACGCGATACGTTGTGCTGCGGCAATGGAGCCTCCAGCCGAGATGGAGCAGAACTCAAAAAGGCCATCAAATGCGGGGTTGTCTTCACCTGTAAGGACTAATGGTACGAGGGATGATCAGCCACAGGTCCGCTTGCGAACCCGGGTGCCACTCACATCGGTTCCCGTGATATGTCAGCTGCTCTGCGGTTTCAGGCGTAACCCTCTCCAAGAAGTGTATGTACTCGTCGGTGTGGAATTTTGTCATTGACTCTGCTGTGGCGCGTTTTGGACGCTAAGTTGGGGGATCAATCCAATGGTCAGTGACCGGGGTACTTGGAATCGGATGAGCGACACCATACAAGAACGTGCATTCGATCCAACATGTCATATGCAGAAACGAGTTCGTGTGTCATTCTCATTCGTTGAGGCTTCATTGGATGACCCAGCCCATAGGTGTATGCGCCAACGTCCGCTGATAGGTTCCGGTGATTAGCTTGAACGATGCGGGAAAGCGGGGTGAAGCGTACGGTCGTAGTAGTATGCAACTCGTTTTCTGCCCATAGTGGAGGATTCAGCGGGGGGCTGCTGGGGGTTTTGCAGTAAGAGGACCGATCACGCGTCCCGTTCCGTCCATGATCATATTGGTACCCCTCCCGAAACGTGGCGTAGCCGGAACCAAAATTTGCACGTTACCCATTGCCGGCCTCCCATGCTTCATAGCCTGCGATTCTTTAGATACATTGGACTGGCGAACGAGCCTTAGATGTAAAGGTAGATCACGTGACGGGAGCGACCGGCAAAATGATCTACGTCATCCCAAAAGTCCCGCTCAAAGGCAAATCGCTCGCACCCGTCTCCGAGCACCCGCGCGCAACGAGCCCTTTCAGAGCCCCTTGCAACACCTCCGGAAAAAAAAACGACGAGACTTAATCGCACGATTCGCATTAGTTCCATAAGGCGCATCTATTGGATCGGGCACCGTGATGAAAGGTGCTACAGAATTACCACAAACCAGGATTGCGACAAAGGAGGATACCACAAGACGCGATCGAGTGAACGCAGAGTATGCTACTAAGGATGGAGGGCGATAAGGAAGTCGGGAAAAAAAGACCGGATGTAAGGGTTGGGTACATCAGCAAAATCACCTGCCCATACGCGGTGCTACACGGTGCTACGCGGCAGGTACGCGGGCCGGGTAGCAGAGACCTCGGGTAGCTTCACCTGAAATTCAGCTCTTCTTTTTTTCATTTCGGGAACAAATACCCGATGCCGACTGCTACCCGAAAGCGTAGCAAGAATGCTTGGATCTTGCACTTTACCAAGTAGAATGGAAGCAGAAGAAGAGATTCATTGATCAACAATATGCGAAAACAAGCAGTCACAAACAAAAAGTGCTACTTGTGAAAGGGGCTCGCGGAGCAAGAGAAGAGAAAACGAGTCTGGGATCGGGAGTGGTAACGACAGCAGCCTTGAGGACAGCACAGGGAGACAAGAACCACTAATTAACGGTGCGAAACCCCAGGGGTTGAGACGGATGGCGACGGTGCAGATGAGATGATGTGTTAGTCGT
>Ga0307517_10005060_pt1 | contig 20030 bp, 15 predicted proteins | sample 23_EM_MG_FD_194515 | JGI IMG/M metagenome (GOLD analysis project Ga0307517, IMG submission 194515) | Populus trichocarpa ectomycorrhiza microbial communities from riparian zone in the Pacific Northwest, United States - 23_EM | ecosystem: Host-associated > Plants > Roots > Unclassified | place... | reverse complement strand
TTAGATCAAGATCATGTTCTTGCTCTCTCTTTATATTTGTAATGCTGAAGTTTTGTTTATATTAATCTCTTGTTTATGCTTTTCATTTCCCTTCCTTTACTTAGTTAACTTATATTTTATTTATGTTCTTATCTTGTTTATTTATGTTTCTCTTCTTCATTATGTTTAGCTAAGTTTATTATGTCAATGTGAAAAGGTTACACTAATGGTGTAAGAATAAGTATAGTATAAACTCAACATGGACTTTAATGTTTGATACTAACATGTTTTGTATTTATTATCTTATTCACTCTTAATACTTTGCTTGTTAAATGGTTAATCTAGATTTAAGTTGTATAACCTTGGTATAACAAATACTTGGTACTTTCATAGCCCAAACTGTATGGTATAACTGACACCTGTGCTATGAAAGGAACTTGATTTGTTGTTAACATAAGTTATAATCATGAATACTTGACAATATTTACAAGTATTAGCATTATTTGAATAAGATAACTAATGTAATCATGTTAACAATTTATAATCCGATTGGAACCTCCTTTGTGTGTGGTTTCCAGTTGAGTAATAAGAGTTTATACTATACTTGTTTGAAATACCATTAGTGGATCCTCTAACCTTGACAATTGTTTTTATCATTGTTTAATCCTTATATTAATATCACATCTCAAAGCTCTTTAACTTATTATTATTATTTATAATTTATATAGTTAACCTCCCTGTGGTTCGACCCCGGTCTTGCCAGGTTATTTATTACTTTGACACTCCTACATTTGGGAGAAGACATCAATTTTTTGATCGTGTCAAAAGACATTTGGAAGAAAAGAACGAACTGCTAAAGCACCATAACTAGATGATTGATACTAACAACAATCAACTAGATATGAACAATATGATACTTTTAGAGAAGATAAGAAACACGGATGATTAGACTAATGAAGACTTTATCTATGCCCGAAGTATTCGCCACAATTCCTGGCAAGTTGGAAGGGATGTCCATCGATATCAAAAAAGCATGATTGAGACTAATGTTTTTCTTAAGGACATAAAAAACAAAAGCTTTGCCTTTCTCCCTATAAATAATGATAATAAGTATATTAGCTTTCAAATGTAAAAGTTTTCATCAACTATTAATGAAAAGGGCTTAGACCCAACCTTTTAAGTAATATCTCTTTGTGACGAGTGTACTTTTATTAAGCATTGGCTCATATTAAATTGTCTCGACAACTATGAAAGGATAACAACCCTACCCGTTTATACAGGAATGGTGGCCATATATTAGCCCGAGGTATAGCTAATCCATATCTAATATACATCATCATGTATATACATCCATATGAAATTATGTTTATGAATTATGGGATGTATATGGAAGGTACTCGAAATATAGGTCCCCCTTCCAGAGTATACAATACTAGGCTTCGCAAAAGGATGAATAATGAAGAGAGGGCTCAACTTAAGGCCCACTACCAAAGAGAGCTGAAAGATGTTAAGAATAATATGGCTTAGATGGCTAGCTTACTCGATAGCCTTACTCGAGTAACTATTGCAAGCGTAGTTTGGGGAAAGGACATCTAGTTAACAACCAACCATGTTACTGCTGTCAATAGCTTTGGTTATCCTTAACTTATAAAACTTGGGGTAAAATCTCGCTACTAGACCATAAGAAACAACAAGCATTTTGATGATTCGCCAGATTACGCCTACTCAAGTGCTAGCTATAATAGTTCTAACAATGGAGGAATCCCACGAGGTTAAATCCTTTGATCATCATGAATAAGATTAGTGGGTTGTCTAAGAGGAAAATTAGGGGTTGTTGAGGGATTTGACATCTATGACCCAGTTGAAGCAGTTGAGATATGCTTGGTGCCAAATGTAGTGGCGCCTAAGAAGTTTAGTGTGCCAAAATTTGTTAAGTATATGGGAATGGAATGCCCTAATACACACTTGAGGTCATACTACAATAAAATGGTAGAAGTCATACGCTATGAGAAGTTGTTAATCCATTTCTTTCAAGATAGCTTGACCAATTCTGCGTTAAGTTGATACATGACCTTGGATAACACAAGGGTTAAGAAATGGAGTGATTTTGCTGATGCTTTCTTGAAACAATACAAGTTCAATATTGACAGCACTACGGACTAGAAAAACTTGATGGTGATGAAGAAGAGCAACAAGGAAATTATAAAAGAGTATGTTCATAGGTGGAAAAACAAAGCAATGCATATTATAAGCATTTGATAGGTAGCTCCACCCAATATTTTTATGATGTTATTATTACTAGGAGAATAGAACAAAGGATAAAAGGTGGTAGAATATCAAAACCTACCGAGAAGAAAGGGTTTAGTAGGGGAAACGAATGTTGATGTGAGTAATGTGGAAAGAAGATAAATAAGGGTAAAAAGAATTACCAAAGCTACCAGGCCCCATCTTCCCAATTATCCAATATTAACTTTCTAAGCCTCTTTCGGTAAACCAGCCCACCAACCCGCTAGAAAACCAAGCCGAAAATAATCCAAGGAGAGTTTATCAAATAAACCTAGAACAACTCCCGCTTTTACCTATACCCTTAAAAGAAATCTATGCAAAATAGTTAAACATAGGTCATGTGGCCCCTCTTTTATTTTCACCACTAAAGCCTCTCTTACCAAATTGGTACAAACCAGATCTAACCTGTGAGTACCATGCCGAAAACCCTGGCCATAATATTAATACTTTCTTAGCATTCAAGAGGAAGCTCTTGCAATTATTCAAAGCAGAATGGATAACCTTTAAAGATACCCCCAACATTAATTCCACCCGCTGCCTAATCATGCTTCTAATAGTGAGGGAGTAAATGTTGTGGAGTTTGGAAGAAAGAAAGAAAAGGTTTTAAGGGTAAATATGGATATGTTATATGACATGCTAGTGTAAGCTGAGTGTTTTCCAACAAAAAATGAATTAGGTTCAAGAAAGAGTGATGATTTTTGTAGGTTCCATGAAGCAATGAAATATAACATTGATGAATGTGAAGAGTTTTACTAGAAGGTGATACAAATAATGACTTGTGGTCTGTTACAAATAAGAAATGAGGAAAATGATGATATCATAGGCATGATAAGTTTCTAAAGGAAGAAAGTAGAGATGTGTAGGCTTCAACATACCGAGAATGGTCCATCGAATCTTGTCCCGACAAGGCCTGTCGTTACCTATAATATGAACTATAATGCATTGCCTTATAATTATAGAAATTCTCTCAATATAGAGGGTCCTGCTCCTATGTTTCAAACCGAAATTGATGGATTAACTCGAAGTGGCAGGTGTTTTACATATGAAGAACTAGAAAGGAAATGAAAAGTCAAATGCAAAGAGGTTGTAGATGCCATCAAAGATATAGAAACAAACAAACCTTGAATGAGGAAGAAGCTGTTGAATTTTTAAAGTTGATGAAGCACAATAAGTATAGTGTGATAGAGCAACTAAAAAAACCCCTACAAGGATACCCCTGATGCCTCTTATCCTGAGTTCTAAGTCACACCATAATGCGTAGCAAAAAGTGTTAAACGAGGCATGTATGCCCCAAGACATGACCCAAAGGACTATGAAGCATCTGGTCAGAAGAATTCATGTGAAAAATTACCTATATTCACTAAAAACAAGCTCGATGCTAGAGGAACGAGTTATAATAAGCCTCTATACATCATTGTAAGGTGCAAGGATTGCACCATTGGAAACGTATTGGTGGATAACGATCCAGCTTTAATTGTACTCCCAAAACATGTGCTGGATGAAATGCTAGTTTATTCAACGCATATGCTATCAAGCATCATGACAACTAGGGCTTATGATGGTTCCCCAAGGGTGGGGACCATTGAAATAGAGTTATTCATTGGCCCACAGGTGTTTTTAGTAACCATGCAAGTGATGAACACCCACCTGTCATACAACATATTATTAGGAAGTCCTTAAATACACGCCGCTAGCGTCATGGCATCATCCTTGCATCAATGTATGAAGTATATTGTGAATGGGACATTGGTGATAATTGAGGCCAAAAAGAACTTGGCAATGGTGCAGAATGTGGTCGTTCTCTACATAAAAGCAGGAGGAAATTGGTGCTAGAAAACACAGTATTAAGATAACCGATAATTTATGAAGCCACAAGAATGGCGGCCAAATATTTCTTAAAGCATAAACTTCATTTCTAGTATGATCCTATCTCTAGGAATCCTGAGAGGATAAGTCCGATAAGGTTAAAGACTGAAAATCATAGATTTGGGCTTGGCTTTAAGCCTAGAACAAAAAATTATAAAAGAGCTATTGATATTCAAACGAGAAAAAATATTGGCCAGGCTGAAAGCAAGGGAACCAGAAAAGGAAGAAATTGTCATCCCTCTGATCGAGAAGGTATCATTCTTAAGGATGTTTATGTAATGCATTATGAAGATATGACGGATGTCCCTACCAAATACTTAGTTGTTATGGGCATCAACATATTGGAACAATATGACAACAAAGTCAAGAGCTGCAATGAGAAAGGAAAGGTTGTGGAATAAGAAGAGTTTCTATCATAACTATATGTCCATACCGTGTAAGAAACATTTGCAAAGATTTTAGTGCAAAAACTAGCAAGTAGTGAAAGATTTCAAAATTAAATGATCCAAGAGACTTTTATAGTCCTCAAAAAGTAATTTTTTCTTTTCATTTTTGTTTAAGGACCTTCATTGTACACATGAACATGAAGGTCCGTAAAGAAATCCAGTTTTGTTTTTAGATTTGTAAGGTAAATATCAGACCTTACGGAGAATAATACTTTATTTTTCTCAAGAAATATCAAGTAATTTATTAGCTAAGTTTTTAAGCAATCTCAAATAATTTTTTTTGCATATTTGAGATGTTGGTTAATTTAGATTATAAGTAACTTCGTTCGCAGCAGACTTCAATTCAAGTAGATGGGACTTTATATTATTGGTTTTTGTACTCGTACCAGTTTGCCGCGCGATAACTAAAGAAAAAATTATCGTAGTTGTGTGAATACTATCATGATTATACTTGATCATAAAAAAAAACATTGTTTTTTATCTTCACATACTTGCCTTTTGTAACAAGTTAGTTGCATGAATATGTTTCTTCTGTCGAACCAGTTATATATCTTATAGAAATTAACAGCATATATGAAACCCAGCTGTGTTCTTAGAGAAGAAAGAAAGAGTGATAGAAAACAACTTCAAAGACGCCAATTGGTATTAATTAACTATTAAAAACAGCCGATGAAACACAAATCAATACAATATGTATCAATGGAAGCCAGATGGGAAAGACTCATTTCAGTCTTGGTCATAATTAAATGCATGATTAGAAGGTGGAGCAATGTTGGACTAATTTTTTATGTCCATTTTTCAAAGTTTATCTTATCTGATTGCTTGTATATATCTTCACTGTTTCTTCGATGAGTGGGGGTTTGTAGATCCTTAATTCATAATCTCTGAAGAAAGATCACTTTGGTGAAATATTGCAGGTTCAAGCTTACCCAAGTGTATCCGTTGTTGGCAGCAATAAGCAACAATAGCTATGTAACCATAGGAATATAAAAATTATATACTTAACTATTTATTGCCTCTGAAAGTACCGAAAGGAAACATTTGAAACATCATGCTCAGATTACTTAATATGAAAAGCCAAAATGTAGTGGAGGCAGCTCATGTATGCAATATAGCTTTAATATTGTTAGCCTGCCTGCATATGTTTCCACATTCTCAACTTTCCTTCTTTGCAGTTGTAGGATTGATTTCTCCTTTTATGATTGATATCTATGCAAATCAGAGAACAGTCACTGTAAATTAATCATTTTTTGCTTCAGATATTGATGTCAAAATACGTTCTCTTATGTCATTCGATTGATGAAACTTTTTTTCTTTTTGTTTAATTAGAGATCTAATAGTTCTTGTGTTATATAATGCTCTGACTTGAATTGAGAATTTTTCGAGTGATCTGAGATCAAATGTCATTCAAAAGAGTTTTCACTTTTTACAACCCAACTATTGAATGAAAAAAATATTTTTGAGGCATTGGCTTGCACCTCAACAGGCACTACTTTTTGTTCTTCATCCCAATTGGATTCGTCAAGACTTTAGCAGAAAAGTAAATTAGAAAAAAAAAAGATCGAGCTTCCTTAATCAATCTGTTTGTTTGTACAATCAGCAATAATATCAATGTCACTGAATACAACAAACCTATCTCTTTTTTGGTTTCTTGCATGTATTGCTTTGTTGATAATGACCATTATCTCTACTGATACCCCATTACCAGCCGCCCCAATAGCTACTTTCTCATCTCAAGCCTTGCTGAATATCACCGTAAATCCTTCAGTTGAGGCAGGATCATTCACATCCCATTCACCAAGTTTTTGTAGAGGCCGACTGTTATGATCTTCTGATGCCATACATAATAGAAGATATCCATAATCTTAAAAAAAGGAGCAGAAAACTTTTGTGTGTCAATAATAATTTACAAAGTTTGACTCTTGAGTAACTGACAATTTTGATGATATTGAAGGCACTTAATGACGAGAAGATTTAATGATGTTTTCACTCGTCTAGAACACGGGGGTTACTATGGTTTGTTATAGGGTTTTGCCGTGTTATGTGAGGTTCACATGATGGCGTGCAAAATTCGTTGCCTTATTTGACGTATAAATATTCTAGGCAGGGATGTCTACAAGATCACATGAGATTAATTCTGTCAGAAGAAAAAGTTAGCAATTCAGCTAAATTTAGTCAGTCCTTCACCGTGAATTATGTGCCAAAATGTGATGTCTTCTAGAAATATATATATTTCCAACGCGGGTTTGATTTTATTTTATTTTTGGTGAATTTATAAAGATATAGATTTTTTCAAACACTGGAGCGGTGTGGTGATGTTCCTAGAATTGGAGAAGAAGAAGAAGAAGAAAGTTTGTGACTTTCTGTGAATGTAAGATCTTCGTATTCCGTCCCATGACAATTAAACATATATATACCATTCACTTTGAGACCGAAGAACTTGTGAAAATTTATTTGGTATGAGAGGAAATGGGTAGAACGTTAATCTCTTATAATTTCTCATCTCATTCGTCTTTATTTGGTAGACAAAATTTGGAAGAAAGAAAAATTATGAAGGATGAGGTTAAGCGTTACACTCCATGACCAATGGGTTAAAAAGTTGTGAAGGGGAAATTCCTTTTATATTTTGTGCTTTCCCTCTCAATTTTGAATTTAACCTATTTGTCTTACACCTTGCATATATGAATCCACCAATATATATATATATATATATATATATATGAAAAACATGTTTTTTTATTCATCACAAATTCTCTCTTTCTTAGTCAAGTTACCTTATTGCTCTCTCCCCCAATCTTTTTGAAGTGCTCATTGACATCAGCGCTGTCTCATACCAATCACTTAACAAGCAAAATCTTGAAATAGGGATAAGTAAATAGAATTAATGGACCTTGGCGCAACTAGTATTGAATCCTCTTCCATGCTCTGTACAGTCACATGATCTTAATCTCACTAATATGGTACAATTTTTAAAAAGAGAAACAATAGTCTCCTGCAACATTGTATATTTCAAAATCTTGAGATACATTAACAAATCTTCAAACAAAAGAATAAAAATTGAAATATCATAAAATAAGAACTTTAAAAAAGAAGTGATGATGTCCCAAAAATTCAAGAAGCTTGAGAACAAAACTTATATATCCGATAATTAGTTAATCTCTTGATTATAGCGATCTTTTCTTCTCTCCCTATGTGGCTGGTAGTCAATACCTGATACCTGGTAGGGCAAGGTTGCAATGAGTGGTACCTGAATAAGATCTTTTTTGATGGAAACAAAAGAGGACAACGGTCCATTAGACTGAGCCCCAAAACTAAAAGAGGTGAAGCCCTAACATCCACTTTTGGTAGTGGGAGAGTTGCTTTACTTATATGGGAAGTACTTCTCCTGCCGCTAATAGTAAACCTCATAAGAGAGGAAGACTGCCTTAGGCTCTTAAGGATAATGCTCTTAGCACTCTAGGTATGGAGGACATTGATTTCGTTAATGTTCGACAGACAAGAAAGTACACAACTCAAATGCCTATTGAGGCTAAGCGTATCAACCAATTAACCTTGGGCTCTGCTTGGGGCATTTGGAAATTACATTCACCTTCTACATATATGCTTTGGGGTACACCTTTCCTCTTTAAGGATTTATGAGGGGATTTTTAGATATTACCCAGGCCAGCTACACCCCAACAAGTGGATAATTTTTAGGACCTATTACCATCTAGCTACTGGCATCAATGGTGGCAATGACATGCGTTGATTTTTTTTCCCCTTCACCAACAGGCCTGTATGAGTCATAAAGGGAGCCTTGTAGGGAAAACTTGCTCATGTCAGAAAATAGAGAATGAGGTGGCTAATATTTAGGTAGTCAGCCCTAAAGATAAGATGCAATAGATTTGGGGTTACTCCCACTATTGGTGGGTACCTCCCTCTAAAGTTTTCAATATACCTCATCTGAGCTTGAATGAGAAGAAGACATATGTTGTATTGGCATCGGCCTCAACCGAGTACGAAGTCAATAAGATGGCCCGAGGGAATTACCATGCTCTATTGTAAAATGTGTAGTTTCCTTACCCTTTTTGTTTTTATTACATCTAAGTTAACTACTACCTTTATTTTTGTATAGGATTGACAATTAAAGGAGAACGAGAAACTTCAGCAAGGTTTGTAGAGGAAAGTTCACTAAGAGGATCTTTGTCTCTTATCTTGAGTATAAGCAAGACTAAAGAATAGATGGAGGGCAACCTCATCATCATCAATGAACTCCCTATCCTAGAGGATGCAATGGTGGGAGCCAAAACTCTTATAAAAATGAAAGCTAAGGGTAGTCACTCTCTCTTTTTAGGGAGTCAAACATATTTGACCTTTTGAAGTGTTTGCGGACGTTGTGGCCTACTTTAAGAGAAGAAGAGTCTTCACCCTTGTAGAGACTAGTGTTTTAGCCTCGAGGCTCTCGACCATAGAGGCTCTTATGATGGCATTTCCTCTACCTCGACTTCCAACCTTGTCTGCAGAGGTTGTAGTAGTTAGGCTCTCTACTTAGGCTTTTCTCGAGGAAACTAATTTTAAGGATGTTTTTGCTGCCTCGCTCTTTATTAAGCTCCCTTCAGTTTCCCCACCTTAACTAATGAGGAGAGATAGCTTATGAAGGTTATTATTGGTGGAAGGTCAAGCCTTGGGAGACTAGCCTCAAGGTGTGAGATTGCAAGAGAGGATCCCTGACCATTCCCTCAAACCTCTCAATGATGTCTGATGAGAGCTATTATCACCATTTGGCCTTAACTTGACAAATGACCTTTAATGTAAAGAAATTTCTCATTTGTTGTAGTTTTGTTTTATAACCATTGTTCATAACACTTAGATTCGATAGACTTTCATAATGTGTGTCATTCCAAGAGGCGCTAGATGGCAAAGAGGAACCATGTAAGGGAGGCCATTTCTAAAAATATAGGAAAATAGGTTTTCTTTGAGTGTCTAAAAGAGGAGAAGGCTATTGTGGGGCCAAATTGAGGAACCTTAAGGTGGCCTATTCATCATTGAAAGAACATATATAAGGTGTTGTTCTTCAATTGGGCTACAATGATAAATTATTTGAGGCCACTTATAATCAAGTGGATATCATGAAATGAGAGATTCTTGAGGCAAAAATCACCCAAGATGGTCTAAAAGTTAAGCTTCTTACTATCAGGGAAGAAGCCTAAAGCTCTCGGGCTCAACTAAAGGCTTTGAGGAACTCTCCTGGAGAGTTTTAGGAATTTTTTAGGGGTCTACAACTTTGTTCGAGATTGTTAGAGATAAGATATTTCTTGTCATATCCAGCCTATATTTCTTCAATCAATCATGGGGAGTGTAGATGGACTTCAGTGCTGCTTTCCAACCAGTCCCGATACCTGACTTTGCAGATGTGTTCCCTGTTAGAGTAGTTGTTGCCCAACATTGGGAATATCTAGTTGAAGAGCCCGAGCTAGATATATGACCCTCGTTCCCCCATCCCTTTACTTATTATATACACAACCCCAGTCTTGTAGGGTTAATTCATGTAACATATATTTAGTTTTATTTTATGAATTTGATTATTTTCATTTCTTTGTTGACTTGTGTTGTCTATATGGATCTAACTCTCGTAGTAAAAATTCCACGCGAGGTTTGAGGCCTTTAAGAAAAGTTTTGAAAACCTATATCGGTTTAACACCCATACTTAGAAAAATATTGAGGGAATTCTCTAGCCAATCTACATGGGTCTAACGCCCATAATAAAAATTCTATGCAAGGTTTAAAAGGCCTTAAGAAATTATTGAAAATCTGTATCGGTCCAACACCTATACCTAGGAAAATCAAATTTTGGTAGGAATAGAGCTTTGAATCTTGCCTTTCTACACATATATGGCAAGAAAAATAAAAAAAGAAAGATCATGGAAATCACAGCTTTCAAATTCAAATCTCGCATTCTACTAGTGTTGACATTCGACCATTCCAACTTGAATATCTTGAACTACAAAAGTTCATTTGATGCAAACTCAATTTTTTTGTATTCCTGACTTGAAGACCTATTAGCCTAACAATTGTTAGCAGAAAAAGAGTTCATATGAGAGAGAGATGATTTTTCTAAGATGACACATTAATTCTGCCAGCAGACAAGTTTTGTGAAGAAACAAGTCTAAAGTACTTCTCAAAGCATCCAAACCATCATCCAAGTCTTTATTTCAACAATTTAGCTCCTCTAAGTTAAAAGTCAAAGCTTGAAGATTTTATGAAAGGCTATTTCTCCTTTTTTTAGGAAAATAGTTGTTAAAAAGCTTAAATGTAAATTGTCTACTTAGAAAATGACTATTTTGTAGAAAAGGGATTAGGGTTTCCTAGGATATAAAAAGAAAAGGAGAAAGGAAAAGAGAGGACGGCTAGCCAAGAGAGATAAAACGCACATTCCTCCAACAAAACCTGAAATCATGTTTTCTCATTCTTTTTGATTAAGTATTCAGTAGACATGCAAGGCTAAACTCTTTTTCTTGGTTGCAAGGACATGGAAACCTTCAGATTTCAAGAACTGTAAAATTTATTTTACCTTTTCTTTTCAGTTTATATGATGAATATGTTTGTTCTCCTTTGCTTATTTTTCATATGATTGTTTATTTTAATTGTTACAGCAGACTCTAAGTTATTATTATAGACAATCTATTGCTAAGTTCTATATCAAAATCGGAGTTGTGGTATATGAACTTGTGAAGCAACTGAATTTAATAATTATGGCGGATGTATGTTATTAACCTTAGGGAGAACATTCGAATGATCAAATAAAACATGGACTATGGACAATTATGTTGTCTAGATTAATCAACTCATCTAGTTCTTAAGGCTACTATTGAATTGAATTACTAGTGTGGACATTGTGGTTGTTTGATGGTTAGGATTAGTTATACAGCGGATCTGTTAACTAATCAACATAAGAAAATATAAATATTCAGAGTATAAATTGACGTTTCGTTTTCATGATCAGTTCTGATTTCTGTAGGTAGACGTTTATTTGCGAACAATGTTTGTTTTTCTTGATAAATTTTGGTTTTCTTTGATTTAACATTGATTGCTTCTTTCTGTTTACTTTTGTTTTAGCCTAGATAACCTCCAAACCCCTTCTTAATTGCATATCATCTAGCATAAAAATATGACTTGAACCTTCCTCATGGGATCGACCCCTTGCTTGCTCTATACTATCTTGTGTGTTGTGTTTTAAGCTAGGGTAATTAATTTATGCGATCGAGACATCGCAACAGTTTTACAGTTTCAACCAACATTTCATTTGTACTTGTTGAAAGCTTTTCAAAATCTCGAGGCTCCAACTACATTCGTGAAGTTGGCAAACACATAACCTAAATTTTCTCATCTCATTAAGTTCGTGGGCAAGTAGAAGAAATCATACTCTGACTTAGAGTGAACAAATTACTACCCAACCTTTTCTACTTAATGAAGAGTTGTTGGAACTCTAATGGAGCAAATGTGCCAATAACTGTAGGGAGATTTGTGACACATCCCATTCAAGGAGTGTTTTGATCATTTGCCTTTTATAGTGATTAGGGATATTAATAACTAGTTCATAAAGAACATTTGATGGCTTTTTAATCTTTGCTCACTAACAACGTCAATTGATGATCTCCTAAAAATCCAAGTAGTTTGAGAACAAGGCATATGTATCGGATAATTGTTAACCTTTTGATTCAAGAAATGTTTTCTTCTCTGGTAGCTATTACCTGATGCCTGGTAGGCCAAGGGAGCTATGTCTGGTACCTAAAAAAATGTTATTTTAGTTGATTTTGGCACTCTTCAATGTTTAAATAAGAATAATTTTTAGTATTTTAGAGAGATTCTCTGAAAATATGTATTTAGTCGAGAATATAGATTGTGAATCTTGAAGCTTTATAATCCATGAAGCTTATCTTTTTATAGAGAGGGAGGGCTTAAAGGTCATTTTTCATTTATAGCATTTCATGAAGTATAAATATCTCTTTCACATCATTAATGAGGAATAAAATAACAGGTCATTTTAAAATCTTTTATAAACCTATAGATATAGAGGATTGAGTATCTTTGACCTTAACTATTTATGTTAAGGGTATTTACCAAAAATTAACAGGGTCTTGTGACCTAATAGAAAGCCTAGAAAGATCATTAGTTTTACATCCATCTAGACTCAACGAGATGCTGAGACTAGAGATGTTAGGTCTAGCAACCTACCAGACCAACATGTACATGTGCTTAATGCTTAGCTGAGCCTAGAAATGTTGGGTTTGTTGGCTAACCAAACCCGTATATATTTGGACTTAGATCATAGCTCAGTTCAAGGATGTTAGATCATCACCCTACTTTTGATCTTTTTATTGAACATGAATACTAGAAAAAAATAATTTAAAATATATTGATAAGTAATAGTAATATAATAATCCTAATTAAGAGAGGGTAAATCTAACCTAATTAAGGAAGGAAATGTGAGTCGATTGAAAACTTCTTACTATATATCAACCATTAGATGCACACAGTCCTTGGTCAACCAAGCATGACCTAGTAAAAATGAAGAATGACACGACATAATGGGGTGACCACAAAGCTAGAGTCGTGCTGAACTTGTCATTGCCTCAATAGTCAAGGAGCATTTTTTTTTTCCAAATAAAAAGGCGGTTATGGGCTGACTCATGACGCAATAGGCATTATCTCTGTATTTACAAGCGTTCACTTCTTTCAAATTCAAGGAATATCCCCTGAGAGACGTAAGAAATGGAGGGACTAGTTCTTTGCCCTGCAAATTACGTGCCTTTGTCACCAATAAGTTTCCTAGAGAGAGCAGCTACTGTTTACGGAGATAGAACATCAATTGTGTATGGCAGTTATGTTAGATTTTCATGGAAAGATACATTTGCGAGATGTCTCAAGGTCGCTTCTGCTTTGGTCCAGTTGAAGATTTTCCCTGGAGATGTTGTAAGTTTGGCTCTCCACACTTTGTTATATGTATGCATTCTTGTCGAAAATATTTCTTATTAAATGAGCTATTGTCGAGTCCCACAGTCAAACCAAAAGAATTACGTGATGCAAGTGAATTTGAGAAGCCATTAAACTTTTTTAGTCTTCCCATATTGTGTGTTTGTGTTTTTTTTTTCTTAATTCTTCCTTTCAAATTCTCGGATTAAATGATAAATTCAGTTTTTGTTGCTATGTATTTTATTTCTTCCTGAATTCATTAATAATGTTTCTTCTTTTTAATTTGTATAACTAATATTAAAAAAATTGATCTAATCAATTCCTTCAGTTCCAGGGAGTGATTCAGCTCCGTTGAATATGAAGCCAACTGTATTTTCTGTCCTTATTAATTCTATATTGTTATTGACAAACTATTATGGTTCATTAATAGGAATGATAATATTTTAACGCAAATCAAATAGATTAAATAATTTTTTATATATTTATTTTGCTTGATAAATAATTGATCGGATATATAAACTGGACTTGAAAGTAGCTAAACCTAACTCAATATATATAGTCAATCTCATATGATTTAAAAAATTTTACTACAAAATTTAACACTCCTTTTCTTGTCGTTATCCTTGAGCCTTAAACTTAGAAAAATATGGTAAATTTTTTATTTTTTCTTATATATTAGTATCATGTTTCCAACTTTCATATCATTTAAGGCTCTATTAAAATTTCAATAGAGTGTATTTCCAAGTCATCGACTCCTGCATACACATTTATTTCTCCAACTCAACACTATCCAAGTTCTCTGGATCTTAACCAGTTACATCATCAGTCAAGAATAGAATCATATATCCTTCCATATTCTTCATTTCATACTTCATATACAATTTTAAAATATGAATATTATGAACTAAATACATACAATAATAATTTCATAGAACTAGAGTAGGTTTAAATGTCATATTTCAAACCCAATGAAAGAAGTTTATAATTAAGTTATGAACATCCTTAGTATTGATATTATTTATATACAAGTTATTCTCAAAATTACATTACAAAAGATAGTCAACGTATTTAAAATTACATAATCATCACCTAACTAAAAGAAATGTTAGGCACGATCTATTATTCTGTTCGAGTCAGTGATAATTCTAAAAATAGTTTATTTTTTATAACATTAGAATATATTATATAATAAATACATGTTAAACACAAGCGCGCGCGCGCACATGATATAAGCAAAACCAATTCAGCTAGTGTTTTGGTAAATACATCAACCTATGCCAAATTCCAATTTAGTACATTTCTTTGAATCCTTGATAAACTTTTATTTCATCATAGTGCTTATAAAACTAACGCAATCACATTAAGGAAGTTTTTATTCACAACACATTTAATCCGTGCCACAATTTGTTTCTTCAAACACATCTACTTGATACGATTATGTGTGTGTGTATCACAACCATATCTGGTTCACACTATTATTTGAATTTACAATACATTATGTCATACAATAATAATTATGAACTAAATACATACAATAATAATTTCATAGAACAAGAGTAGGTTTAAATGTCATATTTCAAACCCAATGAAAGAAGTTTAATAATTAAGTTATGAACATCCTTAGTATTGATATTATTTATATACAAGTTATTCTCAAAACTACCTTACAATGTATTTAAAATTATATCATCATCACCTAACTAAAAGAAATGTTAGGCACGATCTATTATTCTGTTCGAATCAGTGATAATTCTAAAAATAGTTTATTTTTTATAACATTAGAATATATTATAATAAATACATGTTAAACACACACACACACACATGATATAAGCAAAACCAATTCAGCTAATGTTTTGGTAAATACATCAACCCATGCCAAATTCCAATTTAGTACATTTCTTTGAATCCTTGATAAACTTTTATTTCATCATAGTGCTTATAAAACTAACGCAATCCTCGATTTATTATTCTAAATGAAAACTTTCCTAACTTAATGAGATTTCGATAGAGTTTCTCTTATTCAAAAACTCTATCTAAATATTGTCCTGTCATTTCCTATATAAAACTTTTCATAAAATTCCAATATCATTATCACACAAGTAATTTTTGTTAAAATAATCCAAATTAACAAAAAAATAAATGCAAACATAAGAGAGAAAGATTGGGGTGTTCATTAATCACAATATTCTGAAGTGTAGCTTTAACCTAAATACAAAGAGATTACTATAAGCTAAACTGAAAATATTACTCTACCCTTAATAAATAAAACAAAATAAATATATATATTTCTTAACATCTCCCTTTAAACTCATGATACGACAGTTACAAGCATCCAGAGTTTGCCAACTAGAAAACAAAAACGAGAAATGGAATGTGACTTAGTAAAGAAGTCTGCAATCTGCAAAGAAAAAGAAACAAAAGGCGGAGTAATGGTGTCGTGCTTGAGATGATGACGAGTAAGATGACAATCAATCTCAATGTGCTTAGTTCATTCATGAAAAACCGAGTTGTGAGCAATCTGAATAGAACTATAGTTGTCACAATACATAGGAGTAGGATGAGAAAGAAAAACTCTCACATCAGTAAGTAACCAATATAACCAAACAATCTCTTTGGTAGTAGATGTCATAGCACAATATTCTACTTCGATTGAAGATTGAGAAACAATATATTGTTTCTTGCTTTTCCAAGAAATAAAAGAATCACCTAGAAAGATACAGAAACCAGTAACAGACTTGCGATATGTGGGATCACTGTCATGATCAACATTAGAGTATGCACACAGCTATAAGGAAGAGGTGGATGAGAGTAAGAGATTCTGAAAGACCGTACCACGAAAACATCGCATAATATGAAGAACAGTTGCCTAGTGAACTGTAGTAGGAGAAGCAACAAATTGACTAACAACATATGCAATATCTGGACGAGTAATAGTGAGATATACCAAGCTCCCAACAATAGTATGGTATAAGGTAGGATCTGTCAAAGGTAGACCATCAGAACAAGAATACATTGCGTTAATCTTAATGGGAGTATCTACAGTTTTGTTATCAGTAAATCTAGTCCGCCGAAGAATATTTACAATATATTTTGACTGAGAAAGAAGGTAACCTCTAGGTGAGTAACCTACCTCAATACCCAGGAAATATCAAAGATAACCTAAATCCTTCATTTCAAACTGTTTAGCCAATTTTATCTTCAAAAATGAAATACCATCAATGTCATCACTAGTAATAATCATATCATCAACATATAAGACAGAATAATATGATCTGCATCAGTGCACTTAATAAAAAGAGCATAATCATGACCACTAGAAACAAATTCAAGAGACGAGATCACAACATAAAATTTTTCAAACCAAGTATGAGGTGCTTGTTTGAGACCATATAACATTTTCTTGAGCTTACAAACATACCCAAAGTCATGTAAAACACTAGGAGGGGGCATCATATAAACATCTTCTTGAAGATCTCCATTCAAGAAGGCATTTTTAACATCAAGTTAGGAGATATGCCACTGATGAACCGAACCTACAACAATAAGAGTACAAATAGTAGTTATTTTTGCAACTAGGGCAAATGTCTCCTCATAATCCATACCATAATATCCCAACGACAACTAACAACACTCTTACCAAGAGGTAGAGGAACCAAATTTCAAGTATCTATCTTATGCAACGCAGAAAGTTCCTCATCCATAACTTGCTGCCAAAGAGGATCAAGAATTGCCTCCTTATAGGAAGAAAGCTTAGAGAGACAATGAACAGAAGCTAAAAAAAAGTAAAGGATGAAGAATAACAAAAATAAGCAAAATCTGGACTTTTATGGACTTATGAATACGTATGGATTGATGTAGAGGTGGATCCATAATCTCAAACAAAGTTTAGGGGGTTGTAGATGAGAATGGAGCTTCAGGTATGCCGAAGAGTAAAGTGTTAGTAGCTACTAAATGATGAGTATAAATTGGTAGAGCATGGAAATGGGTATCTGAGGTACTAGGAACCTGAGATGATAAACTATCAGAATCCTCAGAAAAGGGATCTATACGAATAATATCAAGTCTAGTCAAGCTATGAGTAGTGGATGGAATAGAAAAGAAATGTATATGCTCGAGAAAGACAACATGACGAGACATATAAAGTTTCTGAGTTATTGGATCAAAACAACGATACCCCTTTTTACCTTCACCATAACCTAGAAAGACACAAATAACAAATCGAGTGGACAACTTACTGCGTTCTATATGAGGATAAAGAAAAAAACAAGTATAACCAAAAACTCTAAAGGAGGAGTAACCAGGGATATACCCATATAACTTTTCAAAAGGAGAAAAACCTGAACTATGAGAAGATGAGATTGTATTAATTAAACTTACAACAGTAAGGACAACTTCTCCCAAAAACTCACTAGGAACAGAAGCAGACAACAAGAAAGAACAAGCAGTTTCGACAATGTGCCTATATTTTCTTTCAACCACACCATTTTGCTCAGGAGTATCTGTACACGAATAATATAATTTACAATATCTTTTTTCATTCAATACTCGTTCCATATAATATAATCTAAGTTGATTTCTCTAAACTTGATCATCATTTACAATTTAACATGTATTGAAATCTCTTTACAACTCCTTATTCAACCTATATTCTTGATCTAATTAACAAGAGAAACTTCCTACAATTCCTACACACACACATGTATACTCTAGGTATACTCAAGTTTCGTTTTTATAATTTCTATCATTCAAGTTTTACTTTAAGAACACTATTTCTTAATTTAATCATAACCAAAGTTTTAGATTTTGGTTTTGGACATGGATTTTCTCTTTATAAATTTAAGATACTAGGCTATAATTTTTGTGAGGGAAGGAAACCTAGTTTTGCCCTTTTTGTGACATTCATAATTTATCTAGCAAGATTCAATATGAACCTTCTTTAATTTTTAACCCATATCTAAAGTTCTACAACTCCAAATTAAATGAGGTCAGTCCCATTTAAAATTTAATATCTTTAACTACATCTTTCATGAGAAATATATTTCAAATTCTATCATTTACCAATTCAAACTTCAGCGACAAGTTAATTGATAAAACTATCCAGCAAAAATCCAGCATGACCTTTCTTTAGTTTTTAATCCATATCCGGAGTTCTATAACTAAAAATTAAATGATATTAATCCCATTTGAAAGTTAACATTTTTAACTACAACTTTCATGAAAAAAAATATTTTAAATTCCATCATTTATTATTTCAAACTTTAACTGGAAGTCAATCAATAAAATTATCCAGAAAGGTTCTAGTTATTAGCTGGATGCATAATCATATACTTTTATGAAATTTTCCCCATTCAAGGCAACCATATTTATGCAATGTTCTTTAACATCAACACAACTTTACATAATGTCACAAGTCAATTAAACCAACAATTCTAAGCCCTTTAAGTAGAGTTGGTTGAAACCTTTATCCATGGTAAGGTAAGGATGTATTTCCTTTTCAATATGTGTACAATTAATTTATCATCAACTTTTTAAATGTTCACTTCATACATTCAAACATAAATTCTTCATTAATTGAGACAATTACAACTACTTCATGTGAACAAGACTTGATAGACACACGATGGGTTCTTCCCTTTTTAATTAGTAATGTTTACATTGTTTCATCTATTAACTACCCATACCAACACAATTTTATGCAATCTTAATAACAATTTCATCAAAATCCCAACTCCCCTTGATTTCCCTTTTTGGTCGAAACTCATACCATGGTGGGGGATGGAATTTTGTTCTTCAATTCTTTCAATTAAACCATTACCAAATCATTTATCATGCTTATAAATATTATTCAGACACAATTTCATCAATAAACACTACACCATTAAACAGTTTTACCGACGGACTAATTCCGTCGGTGACAGGAATGAACTCCGTCAGTGAAATAATTACCGATGGCCTCACCGACGGAACACGTCCGTCGGTAACTCCCATTTCCATCGCTAAGTCTGTCGCAAATAAAAAAAAACACCCACCGACGGAACACCGACGGTCTTACAAACGGATACGCGCGCACCAAAAAAAAAGTTTCCCGCGGGAACATTACCGATGGAATAAATCCGTCTACAATTTCAACGGTAATTACCGACGGAATATACGTCGGTAATTATGGCATCGGTAGTAATTGTTTGCCAACCCTCTGTGAAATACCGACGGATACTATCCGTCGGTAAATCCTTCTGTATGTAATCACCGACGGAATATATCCGTCGGTAATTATAGCATGGCTGGTAATTGTTTGGCAACTCTCTGTGAAATACCAACGAATATTATCTGTCGGTATATCCGTCAGTATGTATTTTGAAATATATAAAAATAATAATTTATTAATAGTAAAAAACCTTAATAAACAAATAAAAATGGATTAAACATTAAAAATATAAAAGTAATGTTAAATAATATTCATTACAAATTTAATGTGTTTAAAAAACAAAATTAAACTAG
>Ga0307517_10005059_pt1 | contig 20031 bp, 22 predicted proteins | sample 23_EM_MG_FD_194515 | JGI IMG/M metagenome (GOLD analysis project Ga0307517, IMG submission 194515) | Populus trichocarpa ectomycorrhiza microbial communities from riparian zone in the Pacific Northwest, United States - 23_EM | ecosystem: Host-associated > Plants > Roots > Unclassified | place... | reverse complement strand
TATCACGAACACACGCAACCACCTCAGCGGAGGAAAGGTCGTAGACGATCAAACCTCCAGTTGTATTCGTGACCAAGGTCCTCCTTTGGTCCGGCGAGAGGCAGAGTCTGGAACTTGTCACGATCCAGAGTCGGTAACACAGCACCAGTGAAGTAAGGTGCAACGTACACTGGGGTGTGGATGGCAACGTGGAAGAGCACATTCTTTGTCTCTCCGTCAATGATCCTAACGAGAGGATGAGGTGTGGTTGGAAGGGGATAAACCTATCGTACGCACTCGACGTGGTGGTGGAGAAAGGCGACAAGCAAATGGGCCACGTTACTCGACTTCTTTATCCAATTCAAGGACGTAACCGTCACGGCACGCTCTTCTTCGGACGACAGCACCACTCTCTTGGCAACGATACGGTCGCCGGGGCTCGTATAAAAAGTGTGCCCTTGAAATCTCGACTCGGATGAAATTTTACAGTTCACAGGTGACAACTTACAATCACTACGCTTCCATCGGATGAAGTTAATCTCATTGTGAGATGCAGTGGCCCAGGATTTGAGTGTGTTGCTGTAGGCCATCGCGAGCACGGGTAGGCGGTCATGCACCGCAAGGGAAACAGCTTCAATAAAATGCTGGGAAGAAAGTAATGAGCAGATCTTCATTCGTTCGGGGAGGTTCCTCACCTTCCCAACATGTAAAATGCCCATCAGCCCATTTTTCCGGGAGAACACGAGGAGTCCGTTCGGCATCCAAGTCATGTTCGTGACACCCGTATCTGTCGCGCCGTATCCGTCCAGTGGAGGGGATGTTTGGCACAAAAGTTTGTACGTGCGTAGGCACCACACAAACACATGACCATCGGCACTGCCGACAGCAATGAATGTCCCCTCTAGGCTGATCGAGAGGACGGTTGGATCCCCCGCGGTGGGTATTTGCAAAGTAGACGCAATCCTATACGTGAGGTGAGAACTCATGGTTATGCGCACAGAATTTCGATACTCACCCTTAAGAGGCATCGCAATCTTGGCGTTTATCCCGTTTTTTCCGGTCCGCTAGTCTGGTAGGCGCCACGGAAGGGAAGTTGTAGTCGCTGAGGACTTTGCGGAAGTTGCGAAAGTTGACCGGGAATAGCCGGGATCTCGGACAACCCGACATCTGACGTTGAAGATGCGTTCGTACCTTGCCGTCCTTCCACGACGCCCCCATCACTACGAGCACTGTCGAACGATGAAGATTCACGGGGCACACGCCACATGTGCTACTTCAACCTACCGTTACCGAGTGGGTACATAAGGCTCTGTTCCATCAAGACACACGGAACTTCCGTCTGTTCTTATCATCACAAGCCCCGGCGAATGACCCTCCGTGCGGAGCAGCTTGGAAAGAGGAAAAAGCCCAAGAAACCACCACAGATGATCTTCAGTCGAACGCGTCATGCCGTGAGTACATTACTGACAGTCTACCGAGCGCACCAATGAAAATACTTGCAGGTTAAAAAGTCCCCACCAGTCAAACGCGAACGCAACAATATACACAAGGTCGAATCAAGCACCTCCGCTCCTGGCCGCTCCCATCGACGTGCCGACACGCGGTTCCGATCCTGGGAGCCGGAAGATGCGGATGGGCACGGGCCCCATCGGGAGTCTGATTCGGACCAGGTGAGTGCGTAAAGCGTTTCATTGGTGTGCGGAGGTTCAACGTGTATCTTCAATAGGCCGCGAATCCGTCCTCTGACCACTCATCCGAGGATGAGACGCCGTCCGAGGCCTGCAGTTCCTCTGAGGCGTGGGGTATCGACCGCGACGAAGCCAGAGGTTCGACGACCGACGATGGAGAGGATTCCTCGACATTCGGGTGGACCCCAGCTCCACAGGTTTGTTGGTCTGTTTTTGCCGCAGAGGAGCCCTCCCTCACGGATCCCAGTCACCCACCAACGCATCCAGCAAAAGGAGATCAGATAGTTCGCTTCCACATCCCTCCAAGAGACGTAAAGTTCACGGTGGGAAATATGTATCCATGGGAGTCATCAATAAAGGTTCAGGGACCCGCTCCAATTTGCGAGAGGTGGGTCCGGCTTTTCGAACCACCAATCTACAGTGATGGGTACTCAGCTCTCCCTAGAACAGGATCACGCCTAAGGTCAGTGGCGACGGTGGTGTATCCGGAGGCTCCACGGAAGGCCATCCAGAAAATCCTTGGTGCATCCGGAATTCGCTGTACTGTTATTAATCGACTCCTTCTACAGGTGCCCAGAAAACGTGTCATCGCATCGCGGGGCGGATTTTCTACCAGCAACAGAGACTTCAACCCGTCCGGGGGATTTCCCGACTGGAGTACCTGGCCCCCAGTTCAAGATCATAACCGGGCATCTACAACGGTACGAGGTTCCATGCGCTTGCATACCGCGTGGATCCACTTGTGCTCATCCCCCTCAGCCAGTACCCATCTCATTGTTGGTGATGCGGTTAGGCCAAAAGTCACTGAGCTTACCTACCTTTCAGAGATAAAGACGGGGGCGGCGCTTTCCCCCCCAAAGATTCAACTCTCGGAGATGTGTGTGCAATGTCTATCGACCATGGTTTTGTTCTCACGGTTCTTGGGCAGATGCGCCACGGCACAGTCGCTCAGAGCATCGTGGATTCCGACGGCGCGGATACAACCCCCACGACTGCAACGGGCGACAATCGCGATATCGAGACTGTGAGTATTGCCCGCCGTGTGATCATTCCCGACTCATACACGAATAGGATGGTGACCTTGATACCATAATGGACCTTTACTACGAGGGTACATCCGCTGTTGTGATCGGGATCGCGACGGACGAGGATGAAGCCGATCTCCTCTGTTCTGAGACAGTGAGTATCACCTGTCGCCCAATCATTCCTGGCTCATACTCTCTCAGGACGGAGACGTAGCACATAATACCATTGGCAGCCTCAAGGAAGAGACATACGCTGCCGTGTTCGCATCCGTGGCGGAGGAGGACGAGGTCCATGGCGATAGGTCCGGAACAGATTTCCAACCCGCGACCCTTCGTGATGGCGGTACAGCCTTCGATGCCATCATGGATCTCGACGGTGAGGAGACATCCACCGTCGTCCTCGTATCCGCGACAGACGAGAAAGAGGACCGCGGCTTCGACCCTGGGACCGTGAGTATCGCCCTTCGGCCAGTTATTCTCTGCTCATACCTTCTCAGGGTGGTGATGCGACAGTTGGAACCACCGTTAGCTCCGACGACGACGAGGCGTCCATCGTCGCTTTTGCGTCGGCGGCAGACGAGGACGAAGTCCCTGGGGATGACAATGCGACCTCCGATGCCATCATGGACTTTGATGATGAGGACACAAGTACTGTTGTTTTCGCATCCGCGATAGATGAGTGGGAGGATTGTAGCCTTGGTTCCGGGATCGTCAGTGTCATTCATGGCTTAACCACCTCAAATTCACTCCCTTACAGGATGACGATGCGACCCCCATGGACCTTGACCACGGGGAGACGATTCCCATGATATTTTTGCCCTCCGTGAACGAGGAATCGTTTGAGACCGTAGGCGCTTTGTTAGTAACTTCTCTCCCTCTTAGCTAAAAAAAATGGTTTGATAGCGCTACAGCAACACAGTTCTCGATCCAGAGGAAGGTTTCGATGGAAAGATGGGACGGCATCCATCCGCAATTCAACCACGTATCTCGAAACACCGATCAATTCCTCGGGATATCAAGCCGTCTTACCGGAGGGTCTCAGAAAGTAATGAAACCCTGCCCCTTTCCCCATTCCTCGATCTCGATGGGAACGCCGAAGATACTATTATGTTCATTGATTCCCCACGAGAAGCCTCCCAACAAGGACCCCGACGCGAACCTCCAGCCTCGGTCACCAAACACCAGGTTTGCAGTGTTGACGTTTCTTCCAACACCCTGTTCACATCACATTCACAGGTGAATAGGAAACGCCAGAGGGGGCGAGCTACGTCGTGCGAAGATCGTAAAGGTGGAAGCTCTCCCAGTGTCAGAAGCACATTCAGTCGAGGGATGAGTGACTCTGCGCCAAAGGGTAATCAGGTGGGTTGACACGTTTCTGTGGATCGACGTGGCGCTGAGACTAGTCACAGGCTGTCGAGGTGAACAGATTGCTTCGTGCTATCGCGAGTATGATGCAGCAGGTGGTTGCAAACAACGAAACAAAGCATCGAGCCGTCATCGGAGCCCTGCAGCAAGTATCCTGTCGGCTGCGAGAATCACAAGAGGGATCCACCAAGATTACTTCCGGCAGCTCCACAGCTCGCCCGAGCAACGGGTCTCCCCTAGAGTTAAAGGTGAGGCGAACATCGGAGATGCTCCCTGACTCATAATATCTGGTAGCGCGAAGTCCGTCAGCACTCGCTTGTATTACTGGGGAGGGAGGATAAGAAATCGCCAGTTCCCCCTCCCCCAGAGCCGGAAGCCATTCAAAGATTCAATGAAACCGGAAAGGGTGGTCCCAAGGGGCAGCCAGGAAAGCTAAGACTCGACCTCCTCGGCCCAATCCGGTCACCATGGAACAAACGTGCCGCACGCTGCTTCCGGAAACACTTCCAACGGTGTGGCCTGTACGCAGACTGGCCGAAAGGTGACGTAGAGACGGCCTTCTTGCAACACATGATTACCATCCGCTCGCATTATAACCGGCAGGAGGGCGAAATCACTCAGCAGGACATCGACGAAAGAAACGACAAAGTCGCCAGGAAGAATCGGGTGGATACCGTGAGGATCACCCCAGTCCGTGTTGGTCTATTGACATATCTAAAATCGCAGTTGACTCGACACCGCCGGGTCGTGTGTGAATCACACAAAGATATGGAAAGATTCAAGAAGTACATTGATATCCTTGACCACGGCGGAGGGATGAGCGAGGATGAGCCTGACTGGCGCTCGACTGCTGGGAAAACTCCAAGGGGCTACTTCGTGGTTCGCCCTGTGTGGCGCTCACAGGAGGTTACCAACTGGTTGCGAGTCATAGACCGTGTATACCTCGCTCGACGTTTTACAGCTGATGGTCGCGTGACGCGCGGGAGTTGGATCCGGAACCGCAAACCGTCGGGCAAGGTGGATCACACGACTGCACCAATTAAGGGTTTACCGATCAACTTCTACGATGAAGAGTGGGTAGGGTCTCTCTCCCCTAGAGAGAAAAGGCGTCTCAAAATGGGGAAGGCCATCGATCTTTCACACACCAAGGAGATGATACGGTGCGCATTATGGGATCCTCTTTTCCACATAAAAACCTGACACTCTGCTAGAACCGCGGCTCGTTACTGTCATGTTAAAAAGCGCTCAGATAAGCCCCTTGAGATACAGTAGCAACCCGATCGATATGTTGCCCTCGATCCGTCCTTGTAAACCGCCGGGGGAGGTGACGGCAGGTAATAAAATAGACTGCGTCGTTTGTCATGCGGGCGGATCTGAAATTACCGCTCAAAAATCCGAACCCGGTCATCTCTTTCGCAGGTCAAGGGTCTGACTTGAGACTTAGGGAAACTGTCTCGCACGTATATTACACCACAATAAAGATGCAGTCACTTCTCGATTCCGTTCCGCTCGGCCTACAACTAAATCACCTGCATTTCCCGGCCCTCAAACACCCCTTGTGTATCACCCGTACTGCGGACTGCGAGGTGTTAACACGAAACACCCCACTCGATACGCAGATCCTCTCTTTCATCCGTAACGCCACATCAACTGGTTAAACAACGTGACGACTATGTCTGTGCACGCGGTGATGGGACTTCCCAGATGGGCTAGAGAACCCTCTCCCGCAGTATTCGCATATGAATGGCTTCGCGCCAGTGCTACGCGGATGTTCAGAGAGTCCAAGTTTGTGAGACGGTTAATTACACTCACTGTGAGTTAAGGTGAAGGGAGAGTGCATACTTGTTGAAGAACGTACGGGGACAGTATCCGCAGGCATATGGTCTAAATTGTAGTCAATTTCCCACCATGTAAAGCGGATCGCCCGTGAGTCACCTCATGCAATAATGGACGCGTTTGATATGACGTTTGACCAGGTCGATTTGTGAGGAGTAACCGCATTCGTGATTGCTTTCGTGCAACCATAAACACGTTGCCCTCCCCCCGACGTGTCGTTCCAGGTGCTTGAGAATGTCCATTGAACCATTTGGTTTCCGTTGAGTGACGGGGGGTTCTGTAGTTCGGACTGAGCAATCGCTTAGATTGCGGCTGATGCCCTGGTTGGCTTCCCACGAAAGATCTGATCCTGCGGATTTCTGAAAGGCGAGGGGTTCGAGAGTTTCTAGACCATCGGTCGCAGAGGAGACGTTGTCGTATGCGGTGGCATATAGTGTCGACCGCTCGTCAGTTAGCCGGTCGTGACCGGAAACACCGAAGATAGAACCCTGATCAACTGCAGCGAAGGGTGTTATTGCGTTGATGGGAAATGGCTGAGGCCGGCGAAACACAAATACCTTCCTCACCCAGCTTCCGAATGCCTGTATTCATGTACTCCCGAACCGCTACGGAAGTATGAGTGTTGCGCTGATCGATCAAGTCCGTCGTGTCCTGATGTTTTTCACTTTCACCCAACGCGCTGAATAGTTCTGAGTAGCGCGCTGCTAATGCTGGGTAAGCGTTATCATCGCACGAGTCCATCGCCTTTGTCAAGCCGTGCGAGTTGTGGCCTAGGGGGGGTGCGGCGGAAAATCCCATCAGACGAGGGGTACATGAACAAGGCCCTTATAAATGACCGGTCAGCGTATGGCACCCATCCCTTTTGGCATAATGAACCCAAGGTCAGATGATCTACCGTAACGAGGGACCACACTTAACTGGTTATTGCCGGGAACACGGTGGGAGGGTATATACAGACGTTGTTGTCGCTGAAATCCTCACCGCCAGGAGCGGCTGTGCATTACCACGATCTTGATCGACAGTCATCCCAAATCGTCGGTCAGTTCGAATCTCGACATCTGATCAAGAAAGATCCTGATCCAAGTGTTCGAGATGCGGCGCTGAAATCCTATGTTTCCTTCGTCTTCAATATGCGGGCCAATCGAGTCCACCCCGAACACAATGCGGTAACCACGATATACTCTTGTCTCTCACCTTCCGTGCGAGCACGGTGTCAATACGATCTACTTTTAGGAGACAGAAGTTCCCTCCCTGATGCGCTCACTGACGTGTATGTATAAAGGCGACTAATATGGCTTCCGTCCCCACACAGTCTGCCAGTACGATCGACAAGTCAGTGACTCATCCTCGAGATCGTCCCACAGCACAGCCTAACTTGTAATAGGCAGCAGGATGACCGCAATCCATGATTTCCCCATAGAGTTGCTCTGTGAAGTCTTTCAGATGGTCCAGGGTCGAGGGACTCAGCCACGTGCCTCCGCCTCGTTTTCTTGTTATCGCGCTCGATTTCACGGTTCAATCCTTCTATCTCTTGTGTGCAAGAGTTGGCGCGAGATTGCGCTGGGGTGCGGGATGTTGTGGTCCTCCATCCCTGTGGATACTTCGCGCGTCGACTGCCTCGAATCGAGCTCAACCATGATCAAGCGTTCAAACGGAGCCGAGCTGGAGCTGTCAATCCGCATAGGTGCCGATACCGGCACCCCCGACCGCACGCGCAGATTCGTCGAAGTTCTCATGGCCAATAATTCTCAGATCACATCCTTGTATATCAATGCGAATCCACGCCATGCCGTCGTGAATGGGGTACGACTGTTGGAAACCACAGACAGCATCATAGCCGCTATCAACTTTATCCTCGCAATCCCCTGCCCTACGTCGCAGCAACCATCCAACCTCCTCCGCGGCCTAAAGGCCCTTTCGTTATCACTCCCACCTTCTGCTGTCGTCGTGAACATCTCTGGGCTCCTCGAAATCATAAGGAGCAGTACGGAACTCGAATTTCTCCACTTCGTCTCCCTCCATTCTATCTGCGAGGATTGCCCATCGACTTATGCTATTCACGCACCGAAGTTGCGCAGACTTTATTTGCGTGCATGCGATTCCGCAAAAATCCTCTCCCACATCACTACGCCGAAGACGTCCACCGTCGATGTTTTGATGCCTAATTCCCCTAAAGTACGAAGACAGTTGGGGGGATCTCACATTCTCACCGCGCTACCGCGTTCCTTGACGAATGCATGTACCCCGGAAGGCACAGCCAAACTAATATTGATAGAAGACGGAACGAGAGGCGAATTTCGTCTTGGACTCTCGTCGCTACACTCGAAAACGGTGCCGGTAGTTGTCACAAACGGACACCCCCCTCTCGAAAGATTCATTCTCAGGTCTCTCAGCGCCATCGCTGCTGATCCACACTTCGCTGGGGTTCAAACCTTCACCTTTTCGTGCACCTCGTGTACTCCTGTCCCTTGGTCGACGGTGCTAAACAGATTTGTCCTGCTATCCGAACTCAACACCTTAAGTCGACACGCGATGGATATCATGCACGCCCTCTTGGATACTGGGTTGGACGGATCCCCGCTGTGCTCCTCTCTCCAAAGGATCCGGTTTTATGCAGGGCCAAACGGCAAGGATTATTATCTCGATCCACCGGCGTTTTCAGCGTTCCACAAGTTTCGCCTGGAATATCACTGCTCAGCGGTTCGGATAACTCGACGTCATGCTGACGGGAGAAGTGAAGAGCTGTAGGTCGTCTCCACACCCGTAAACCTTGGACTTGTATTTGAACTTAGCCCTTGTATTCACTACAAACTTGCTGCAAATGACGACTTGTGTCACCAGCGACTAATCGAAACGGGAAAATGTCTAACGTCTAGCAGCGGCCGCCCCCATGAGGCACAATATCCACTGCGAAGATTACAGATCGCCTCGGGCGACTCCCCATTCTTCGTGGCGTGCGTTCTCCGCGGTGCGTGAATTTCAGGCCAGAGGTAAGAATGACGATAAGGCTTGCGGAGGACGCGATACTGGTACGTTTGGGTCATGCCTAACATGCGGAGAGCTGAGGGGATTTCACAGACCGTGGTGAGAATATGATCCGAGTCTCAGTAAAGGGAGAGTGGAACTCACTGTCTAACTTTGCACACAGGAAGGAGAACACCCGTGGCTGTATCGAATCGTACGGCTCGGGTCCCTGTGTTGCCGCCGGAGGCTACTGCGCACGCAGTCCTCGACGGGGCTGGACGTGCTCACGGAATCGGACTCCCAGACTGCTTTCCCTCCTCCACGGGCGGGTTTACCGTTGCTCCGGGCCACATGAAAGACATGACCGGTTTTGACGTGCAAAGCCGGTCTTCTCCTTCACATGTTTCAGCCAACCCTTTGCGCCTCCGTCCATCGCGTGGGACTAACCGCCCCTTCGTCGCAGGATCCTCCGCTTGTTGCCCGCCATTGTCTCGCCCCCCTCGCATCCGTCGGGGTCTGAAGCCCGCTTATGCGCTATCAAACATGATCTCGCCCATGGGTCCATTGCTGTCTGTCAACGACTTGCCTTCTCTCCCTTTGTTTGCTGAAGTCGGGAGAATCTGTGCGCGGCTACTTGGTGCCCGTCTTTGTCCCCTCGGCCCTTGTCCGTCCGACATTTTGGCTTGACCTGCGTCTGATTCGGGTTCCCAAGCGGATCACTGCCCGTAGAAGTTCTTTATGGTGCGATCGGCGGTCGCATGGCTTTTTGGGCTCGCTAGTCGAACTAGCCCAAAACTTTCAAATTACTGGCGTGCGGTGACTGTATAATGTCCGATACCCGACGCTTATGCTTATGCGATGTCTGGCACGGAAGTCAGGGTACAAAGGGGGAAATTGGTACTTTGTCCTCTAGATACTGTTACCTACCGACTTTGTCCGAGGCTGACGCTTGCGCACCGCCCACAAACGCGGGATCTGATTCTTGTCGAGTACTAGCTCTCTCTCTCTCTCAGTACAAAATGTATCCCCTTCTCTAACTGAAGTCCATCGCCCGAGTGCCGTGTCCCATCGCCAAATCTGAGATACCTTCTTGTCTGCCACTTCGTTGACATAGATAATTGGCCCATTTTTACATGAGCTAAAGTCGAGGCACGTTGGAGGTTCCTCCATCCAGGATCCCCTGTGTACTATGTAGTTAACGAAGACGTCCTCGTCACTCAATTTCCGAGGAGTGAACCGTCCGTGCTCAATGGACAGGGTCAACGGATGGGGGCCAACACTGGATCGATGTTCTGTACGCGCGGAACTCGAAGTGGACGTCTACAAGCACGTTCAGCAACTCGTTTCGAGATTTCTCGGGCTAACGATGCTCCGCTTACTTGTTGGCTGGAATGTATGGAACTCTCGTGAGATGCGACGTCCACATTCGACACACCGAACGGGTCCACCACCTCTCCGCTGATTTGTAGCGGAGACCCTTCATGTTTGATCGTGTGGGCACGTTGAAGTCGGACGTCCGAGAGCAGGATAGGGCTTGGTGTGGACGTACAACTTGGACTGCGAAAATCCGCTTCAGAATCTCCAGTCTGCCGTTGACTGGGGGCGGTGAGTAAGCGTGCAACTGTAATCCAGTTCCCGACTTACAGCAAGTCCGGGTGGGCTCCTGATGAACCACGTATGGTAGAGTAGGACAAGGGGAGGGAGTCCCACCCTGGTGGGTTCGGGATCGTGAGAAATGCTGGAAAATCGGGCACGACCTGTACGGAAGTAACCCTGGTTTCAATTCGCAGCATCTGATGTTGTGAGAACCGGATTGTCAATGTGTCGATTCGGATAAACAGCCTGGATTTTGGATATTTATAGTGATGGGGATCGGCGCTGATGCGTATCCGGACATTCTTCAGTTTCCCGGACGATGTCGAAGTGCCAACGGTCCGAACACCACATGTACAGCTGTTGCGAGACACGACGTAATTCGCGTTCCGAGCCTTCATACAACCTAGCGTCGTTAGGTACGTAGATAGATTGCCCGTAGTACGAACAACACTCATTTGTGAACATTGGAGGGGGACGCAAACGCGGAAAACGGTTAATTTGTGGTGAGACGAACTGCGAAGTATTGTATATACAGGTGAAACATTTGGGGTATACACTGGAGCCGTCCACGAGAGAAGTGTAAGAAGACCTGACGGGCGGGAATGCCTCGTGCGGAAGATGAACCCCATCGATGGACCAGACTACGCGTGATTGGAGGAGCTGCATTAGGTAAGTGAGAAACGGATAGTGATTCGACACGCAACACGCCCTCACCCAGGCAATGGTCATCCGACTTGGACGCTTTCAGTGGAAAGCCTGTGGACAACCTTCCTATGATACGATCTTGCCGAGGGACTCGTAAATTGTTCTTCGCATTCTTGACATTGATAGGGCTTGTGCCCCGTACTATGAGAGTTTTTTTAATCATCTGTACTGGTGATATAAAATAACGCGTACTCACTGTACGTTGACGTGTATATCTCGCCCCATCTTGTTAAAAAATCTGTTTTCGCAAAACGGACATCCGTGTGGCCTTGGATGTCACGCATAAAAGACTGAGGGGTGTGTCGAAAGAAGTTACTCACTTCAACACATAGTGCATACGTTTCAGGTGTTTTTTCACCTGGTCGAGGCTCGATTTGAACCCGCATATCTTCCCATGCCCTTCCCAGAGGCACACACAGGTGCGATCATCACGGATCTTGATGTAGTTCCAAATGGACGTCGGTGGTCCCCTCACCACGGTCATCTCGATGGGTGTGCCGCCCTGGCGTGCCGGTGTGGGGCCCCGCGAGGGCTCGTAACCGGGGGAAGAGGGCCGCTGGTTCACGTAGGGGTACTGTTGGCTTGCCATTGGCGGGCGGTAGGAGGTAAGGGGGGGTCCAGGGGGGGTTGACTCCAGCCACTGCGGGTGGCTGAAGTCGACGGCGGGGAGCATGAGGTCAAGTAGTATCGCATAATCATTTGTGTTCATGCCAAACGGGGATCCGTAGTTAAAATCTGCTTCTGTAGAAGGGATTGTCAGAGAACGAGAGATCCCGGTACTCCGGGGGAGTGAAATTTAGTTACTCACGGTAGCCTGAAGAAGGGGAGTCGAGAGTCGATGTGGCAGCGTTCTCAAGATCGTAGCTGGCGATATACATTCCAGAAGGAATGACGGGGCTACAGAAATCTGGAGGGATCGCCAGATGCTCTGCGGACCATCCATATTGATCGCAGGGGACGGTTGCAGAAACCTCCGGAAAGCCCGCATAATAGTCAACGACTGGAATATCCATGAGGGGGATCCGCTTCTGGTGAAGGCCAGGACACTGAAAGAACGGTGGCACATTTAAAGGGGGGGGATATCGCGTCTCAAATGGAGACAGACTAAGAAGTGCTATGGCCGTTGATCCTACGTGAGAAAGATAAAGGCGCCGTTCAGTACCTGGCGATGGATCTAGCCTGCTGTATACACGTAAGAACCTTGAAACGCGCAGATGAGAAGTGTAGGAAACGGCATGCTCCCCGATTCACGTAAATAGCAATGCCTTGAATCCCACCTTGGTAAAATTCCCGAAAGGAGGAGAGATACATTGTCCAGAAACGTCGTCCCAGCTCACTTTGCTGGAAACCGCCATTTGGGGAAGAAGGGGCTGTCACTGGCGGAGTTTACGCCACCGCCGCCCTAGCGATGTTCAAGCGAACGCTTAACAACTCCCAAATTGGGTTCCTTCTTTGTGACCATGCAGACAGACGTCGTCCGGGGAAGGGAGTCGGCAAAGTACGCGTGGGGGAGGGTGGGGTGTGGCTGCAACTCAAGGGGCACGGTCATGTCACACCACGTGACAAACGGCCGTTGGGGGTTAAATTCTATTGTAACCTATTGTAACGTATATCTACATAATCTGCGCTGGAACGTTAGCTTTCTTTCGGTGTGGCGAACACCTTCCAGTTCGGGATTGTAAATCAACAGCTGGACGTATTAGCACAGCCTCCAACGAGCGTCAATCATTTGGCGTCCGCCTTTCATTCGATCGACGCCACAGTTGCCGCCTCGATCGGAGTTCATCAAGGTCCAGGCCTATTTCCAGTGTTCCGTTCCTTTGGTGGTCAGAAATTGCAACGATGAACATTGGTATTGGGGGGTTGTTCGTGGCTTGAACTTCAGGTCGCCCTGGCGTTATTCCGCTGATTATTTAACCCGTTTTAGGAACTTCAGTTGGGGATGAGCGCATCCGCGCATCGCTCGGCGTGTCAGCGTGTGCACCTCCAAATCAGACATCGTCAATCAATCTTTGGTGCATCGAGAGTCGAATTTACGACCGTTTTTGGCGCTGGCTGAACAATATTGGCATCCCCGTAAGGCAACGCCTTTGTAAAGGTGCCCACCACCCCTCATCCCGCGATCGTGAGGCGGTTTTCGAAACGCTCGCCGTACACGATGGCACCTCCTTGTTACGACGACATTAGGGAACAATGGCTTCGTCAGATATAAACTCCCCAAAGGTCGTCTCTGACACCGCATCCACAACCCTCCTTGTCTCAGTCTCTCCTTCACTTAGTCGACGTTCCCACCATGTCTTTCACGGACATAGAAGACAAATCCCAAGATGAAATCGACGCTGTAATCAACCGGCTGGCTGGAAACAACAGCTCTTTGGCGGCATGCTCACTTGTGAGCAAACGTTGGTATGCGAGGTGTCGACAACAAGGCTTCAGGAGAGCAAAACTGGCAGAACTCGATGGGCTACGGTACTCGGACTGGTTTCCGAGGGAGGACGGTACACATGATTCACTGGCCATTAAATCAGTTCTCTCATTCGAATCACGCTAGGCGCGATCCGCGACGGTTCACAACACGGTGAACTTTGGGTCAGCTCAACAACGCTCTACCACCACGACCACTTCAAATCCTCGAGTGGAATCACTTCCCTCACCCTCAATCACATATCTTTCACGCTCCTTAACTTCCCGAATTTGCACCACTCCTTCTGTAACCTAATCCCTACCCTTCGCAGCCTGCGGCTCTTGTGCCCAACTGCATGCCCTCACGCTCTGTTCCGGTTTATCTCGATGTTCTGCAACCTTCAAGATACGGAGATCCATTCACCATCCTGGGACAAACCGTCCAATGCCCCCATCGAAAGTTCCGACCAGCATCGCGGCGAGCTCTGTATCTCCGAATTCAACGATGGATCCTTTCCTTTCCTTTCCCTTCTCCAGTCACAAGCGACCAACTATGAGGGGCTGACGATAAGGAAATGTAGTTTCGACGACGCCCGCCCTCTTCAACGCTTTATATCGGCCACCGGACGAAACATGCGAAGAATACAGATCGTAGTCGCTGGACACGGTGAGTGCTGCTCTACCCCTGTTTGCACCCCCCCCATACACTTCTAACACTCATCACTCAGGGAAGGTCCCATTTATTTCGCTCCAGGATTGTCCGGCCCTCGAGCAAATCTGCATCAGTGATATCAAACCTAATGTGTCGTTTCACCGGATTTCTTCGATCGTTTCATCGGTAACTTCGTCTCGCTTCCAAAAGCTGATCCTCAAACTCCAGACCACCGGCCGCATGGAAAGCGATGCTACCCAGATCGACCTGACGGACGGGATCAGTTACCTGGATGCACCACTCTCCCACCTCGCTCGGGTTGCCTCGGAGGGGAATCGCAAAGTTTCATTGGTGTTGTTGGGTCAGGAGCCGGAGTTCCTCGCTCAAGGGCTCATCGACTTCCATGCGCTGGGCTATATATGGGCGGGGGAAGAAATCGGCGGAGGCGAGTATTCCTGGACGTTGACCGCTCCAAAGAATGGAAGGGTGAAGAGATGCCGGATTCGCATACTACTGGACAAGCTACTCGGACGAAATAATTTAGATCAAACTTCGATGATAATTTGAGAACCTTCTGTATGAAAGAATATTTACATTATTCGGGCAAATCAGTAACATAGAAAGGACGGGACGGGACAACAAGGTAAACAAGTGTATTTGTCAAGTCAAGGCGCAATTGCACAATCGTGATCGGGGGAGCATGGGTTCCTGAGTGGGGCTGCAGGGTTTGCGGACCTTAGCTCGGAGAGAGCGCAGGTCGATGGTACGCTGTTGGGGTGCTCGCGAATGAAGACATTCGCAAATGCCTCACTCCTTATCCACCCTGGTCTCTCAAGTACCTAGTAACGGCACTGAAGAGGGGTTTCTCAGATAACGCGATCGACTGGTTTACGGATGATCAACTTACCTGAGCACCTTGGCGGAGTGTTCCAAATTGACACCCGGTTGCACTTCTAGGCGATCCATCTCCTCCTGAGACAAACCTCGAAGCCATTCTTCGTCGTAGAAGTTTTCCGGAAGACCAGTCACAGGGAATAGATCCGGGTCCACCCTCCCTGAATCTATGCGCTGCCTAACCCAGTTCCCGCGACTGGCCCGACCATTGGAGGAAAACCGATAAACCATGTAGAGATTGTCAATGACGCGTAACCACTTGGTGACTTCTTGAGACCTCCAGTAAGGTCGGACGACCATAAATTTTCGCTGTCCCCGGATAGGGTGTCTCCCACATCGATCTGTTTCATCGCCGCTCATGCCACCCTCATCGGCCAGTCGATCTACGTAGGTCTTGAATGGAGAGACGTCCGGTACCGTGTCGCAAATAAAACGCCTGCTGCGAATGAGCTATGAAGTCGCGTCAGCGTGAGGCGGAGGGCACGAAATGTCGGACACATACAGTCTTCACTCTGCCACGTCGAGCAGACCGGATCTGGCGTTCCATGGCTGCATCGGCAGATATACGTCCGGTCTGTTGGCGATAGTGGGTGCGTATGGTCTCGATGTGCCGTAGGAAGGCTTCTTCGACAAGCCTCTTTGGCCACTGGCGGTAGAGCCGCGACTTGTTGAAATTCTTGCGAAAACATCGAGAGGCTTTCACATTCCAGGGGGATCTGACTGGACCTTCTAGATCGAGCCTCAATCGCCCAATATGTTTGCTAGGACCACCGGTCTTGTTTGCATTAAACTCCTCGATGACCTGTGGGTCTGGTGGGTCCGGCACGGGCGACAAGATGTTGATCCGCCCTAACATCAACAATGCGTGTTGACGTACTTCTGCCTTCACAATACTGCTCGTAAGATATCGAAAAGAGACAGACCAGAAATTTACCTTCAGCCCAAGGTCAATCTCGCTCCTACGTCGTTGTTCCCGTTGTCGAAGTACTCGACCCCCCTGCCGCGGCTCGTTGGCCGTTTTAGTGAGTTCGAAAAACTCGGAGAGGATCTTTTGAATTCCTTCGAACTGTGTTTCGCTGTTACGGAGCATATCTAATGTCATCGAATATAGTCCCCGGAGGTCTTGATGGTCAGAATCAAGTATCATGTGAGGGAACAGTCCATGTGAACGTTCAGGTTGTTCGGCGTCAGGCGAGCGTCTCTCAGTCGCAGGTCTTGACTTCTTTTCGCTGGACATGTTGGTGGGAGACTGAGATCCGTGAGGAAAGGCTCGTCTGTGACAAAAGCAATCCGACAAACCTGTGGATCTGGGGTCCACCCGAATACCGAGGCCTCTTCTCCATCGTCGGTCGTCGAACCTCTGGCTTCGTCGTGGTCAATAACCTCCGCCTCAGAGGGGCTGCCGGCCTCAGACGGCGTCTCATCCTCGGAATCGTGGCTAGAGGACGGAATCGTAGCCTATTAATGCTGCATGTTGAACCCCCGCACATCAATAAAGCGCTTTACGCACTCACCTGGTCTGAATCAGACTCCCGATGGGGCCCGTGCCCATCCGCATCCTCCGGTTCCCAGGATCGGAACCGCGTGTCGGTACGTCGATGGGAGCGACCAGGTGCGGAGGTGCCTGACTCGACCTCGTGTATATCGTCGCGTCTGCGTTTGACGGGCGGAGCCTTTTCCACCTGCAGGTATTTCCATCGGTGCGCTCGATGGATTGTCAACGATACACTCACAGGACGACGCGGTCGACCGAAGATCATTCGCGATAGCCTTTTAGACTTTTTCCTCTTTCTAGACTGCTCCGCATGAGAAGCCATTCACCAGAGCTTGTGGTGACGAAGTGGGCGGGGGTTCCGTGCGTCTTGGTGAGATGTGGTGAGCCTTATGTATCTACGCGGTAACGGTGGGTTGAAGTGGTGTATGTGGCGTGACGTACGGACCGTGAATATTCATCGTTCGACAGTGCCCGCTGCGATGGACGCGTTGTGGAAGGACGGCAAGGTACGAACGCATCTTCAACGTCAGACGTCGGGGTATCCGGAAACGGCCGAGACCCGGACACGATCAGACCAACATGAGAGCGCTCGAAAGCCTTACATAAAATGAGCCCCCGACGGCACATGCTCTGCCCAACCACGCACTCCCGTGCCACGACCCCCCACCCTCCATGGAACACATCGCTGAAGTCACCGCAGGGACTCCTTACACGGCTACAGAAGCCGGAAGAGCTCTTTTAGCGGCGATGAACACCGAGGAGCCATTTAAATTGTTGAGTACCCTTCCACAGAGATTAGAGGAACTATGCGCTATCCAAGGTCACCGGGAATCCACTGAAGTAAGCCAAGCTGTCCTCCCGCTTTCCGGTCTTCTCAATTCCGCCTAGAGACAACTTGTAGGCGATATAACCCTCGACCAATCGCAAAACTGCGACTTAATCTCTTCTGGTCGGCACGCTGTCCCTTTCACAACCATCTCCAACTAATCAGCTCAATTTTCAGGATTGTCCCAAATCAAGAAATGGAGGGACGAGCTGAGATCGTCGCTGGACTTTTACGTACAACACCTCCAGCATGATATAGACGAAATCCAGGAATTACTGGAGGACCTCCACCACGTATATGCTCTCAAGGCCTACCGGCGGTCAATGGCTGACGTATGTTCGTAGGGCCGTCAGGTTGAGGTGCTACCCAGACGGAACCGGGCTCTGGAAAAATGTTTCAGCGACTTGAACGACGAACGTCGGTAGTTTCCCCTGTGATACCCCGAATGTTACGCTGATTCGCATCGCCCAGTTTCGAAGCTCCAGGATACGAACAAACAAATTTCAGATATCTCCCGCTACGTCTGCAACGTAGCGGAAGAGTTGGCATCGGATGAGCAACCCTTCGACAGTATCATTCACCAAACCTTACGCGAATCGAGCCTCGTACAGGACAACTGTGACGCTTTCCTGCATTCCAATCGTTCCTCCCTATCCAACTCCAAGTTCGTTAATCATGAAGCACGTAGGGAGGCTGAAAGACATCGGCCAAGCCGTGAGTGCCTTGCTTTACGCGTGACTTACACATACATCTACCCACTCCGGGTGTACAGTCACAGACGATATAGAAACACGTTGTAGGGAATTGGAGGCAGCCGTATCCCGGAACAACGCGACGATCGGGAGGCAGACTCGGGAAATTGTATGGGGGTCGTTGTGGCGTGGCACTTGGCTAACATGAATCCACACAGGACAGATTGTTTCACGTGTTGTACCGATAGGTCCCACAAGTTCAGTAGCAGGATGGCACGGGTTGGATCGTCGCATAGATTGATTCCCAGGTCGCGTTGGTCTCGTGATCGTAGAGTCCATTCGATACCCCGATTGCATGTCCCTAGATCGACACCAGATACCTCACATTTACAACAAAGGTGCATCGTTGCTGAATATTGAATCGCTGATAACCATCGGAATTATCCGCCTTTCGTGCGGGGAGAACTCCATCCCTCTCTGTTCAGCGTTCGCAACCCCCGCCGCCGCCGATCCCTTTGTTCGTCAGAATCAGGGGGGAACCATGAGCGGCTACTTGACGTTCGCCATTGTCCTGCCCGTCCGACATTACGGTTCGGTCTTCCTGCGCTGACACACTCCAATCAAAAGTCGACCTTGCCCGTCATCCTCCGATTCTCGTGATCTTGGACGTATCACTGTTCATGAATTCCATTTCATGGATGGGGTTCGCGGTCGCGTAGCTTCGGGCTTCCACGGGTCGTACTAACCCAAACTGTTCAGATCACTGGCGTGCAGCGAGTGATCCACGTCCAATGTCAAACGCTCCATGCCCAAAGTAATTTATCTGGCCTGCGTGGGTTTCTTTGTTTGCGGACCAACCGAAATGCGATTCACATCATACGTCAGGACGTTGAACAGCGACCTACCGGCATGAATCGCCGTTCCCGTGAAAGGGAGACGACACTCATTTAAGACCTCCAAGGAAAGAGCTTTCCGTTTGGGACCTCTGTCTGTACGTCTCTCATGGAGCGGTTCCTCACCAAGCCTTCGAGCACACAGCTGGTCAAGCCCAATAACTGGTGAGTGGCACGCGCCTTCAGAGTTTGAGCCAGCCAGTTTGACTCTTGACCACGCCAGCCGCCCACAAAGCCTGATCAACAGGGTTCCGGTCGAAGTCCTCTGCAGAGTTTTCACTGTTATCCTCAAGTCGTCATCCTCCTCCCATAATCCATCTCATCTTGCCACATATCACAAGAACCTCGTCTTGTTGGAGATCACCGCCGTGTGTAGGCATTGGCGTTTTACCGCCTCAGAGTGTGCTACACTCTGGACCAACATCGCGTTTTCCACCTCGACGCCATCCATGATCGAGTGCGCAACGCTCTTTTTTGGCCGTTCGAAAGAAGCCTTGCTGTCGGTTCACGTATGGGATTCCGGAAACGCAAGAGATCCATCTTCAACGCGCCTCCTCGAAAGCGTCGCCGGTCAGAGCCACCGCATTTCCATCTGTGAACTTTCGTCTTCGTCCCCCGAATTTTGGAGGTACTGGTCGCTCCCCGCACCTAATCTTCGCAAACTGACCATACAGGGTCATGGGATCGAGACTCCACCGACCTTTTGCGGTGAAATCCCCCGGTTAGACACATTCGTTGCGATGTATCATTCCACCTGGTCTCTCGGGAAATACACAGTCCTCAGGCGAGCTGAGCTTCGAAACCACAACCGCTTCGTAACCCTCGGGTCATTGCTTGATGCTCTGAGGGGATGCGAGCTGTTGGAGAAACTGACCCTCCACGGATACGCTCGTTTGGGCCAGACGAGTTCTCAACCCCCCGCGCTTTTCCTTCCAAACCTTCGTCAAGTTAACCTCTTCTCATGTGACTCGGCGCTCATCCTAGGGCACCTCGATGCACCATCTTTGACCGGGCCGGT
>Ga0307517_10005058_pt1 | contig 20034 bp, 9 predicted proteins | sample 23_EM_MG_FD_194515 | JGI IMG/M metagenome (GOLD analysis project Ga0307517, IMG submission 194515) | Populus trichocarpa ectomycorrhiza microbial communities from riparian zone in the Pacific Northwest, United States - 23_EM | ecosystem: Host-associated > Plants > Roots > Unclassified | place... | reverse complement strand
AACTTTAGTTAGAAAGTTGAAATTGACTATTACTAAGCATGCTAAACCCTATAAGCTCCAATGGTTGAATGAATATGAAGAAGTTATGGTGATTAAATAGGATTTAATCTCATTCTTAGTAGGGGAGATACTAGGATGATGTTTTGTGTGATGTTGTTTTTATGCTTGCTGCACACCTATTGTTTGGGAGACCTTGACAATTTAATAGGAAAGCCAAACATGATGGTTTTAAAAATAGATATACATTGAAAAAGGATGGGAAAACATACACGCTTACACTATTATCACCTAAACAAGTGGATGAAGATTAGTTGAAGTTGAAGAAAACAGAGAAGTCGAACAAGCCTTGTTACAAAATAATGGCGAGGATGCGAGGTTAAGTGATCCGTTAGCTCCTAAGATAGTCAAGACCGATGCCTCTGACCTAGGATATAATGGGATTCTTAAACAAGTACAAGATAACAAAGAACAAATACTCCAGTACACATCCGCCCACTGGAATGACTGTCAAAAAAATTACTCTACTATAAAAAAGGAGATCCTTTCAATTGTTCTTTGTATTACAAAATTTCAAATCGATTTATTAAATCAAAAATTTCTTTTACGTGTTGACTGCAAATCTGCAAAAGAAGTTTTACAAAAAGATGTCCAAAATCTTGCTTCAAAACAGATTTTTGCCCGATGGCAAGCTATTCATGGATTGACTAGAATCTATAGAAGATTTGTGAAATATTTTAGTATAATAGCTGCTCCATTAACTGAAATTGTAAAGAAGATAATAGATTTTAAATAGAAAATAAACAAGAGAAAGCTTTTAATTTGTTAAAAAATAAGCTTATTTCAGCCCCATTACTTGCTTTGCCTATCTTTACAAAAACTTTTGAGATTGAATGTGATGCTTCATGTATAGGTATTGAAGCTATTTTAATGCATGATAAAAGGCCCTTAGCCTATTTTAGTGAAAAACTTAATAGTGCAACTCTAAACTACCCAAAGATTAGTGATAAGTATGAATCACAATTCTAAACCATCCAACATATGATAAAGAGTTGTATGTATTAGTGAGGACTTTAGAGACTTGACAATATTACCTTTGGCCTAAGAGTTTGTGATTCATACCGATCATCAATCTTTAAGACATTTGAAAAGTCAAGGTAAGTTGAATCATAAACATGCCAAGTGGGTGAAATTTATTAAGATATTTACATATGTCATCAAACATAAGTAAGGTAAGGAAAATATAGTTGCAAATATATTATCATGAAAATATGTTCTTTTTTATACTTTAGATACTAGACTTTTAGGATTTGAGTACATGAAAGAATTATATCTTGATGATCTGATTCAGTGAAATTTATTTCCAATATGAACTTGCAATAACTAATGGATTCTTTAAGCATAATTGATTTTTATTTAAAGATAAAAGATTATATATGCCTAATTGTTTAATGTGTGAATTGTTTCTATGGAAAAGCTCGTGATGGCGGATTAATGGGACACTTTAGGATTACTAAGACCTTAAAAGTCTTTCATGAACATTTTTATTAGCCTAACATGAAAAGAGATGTGTAAAGAATTTGTGATAGGTTCATAACATGTAAATAAACAAAGTTTAAAGTGATGCCTTATGAGTTGTATACACTTTTACATGTTCCTAATGAACCTTGAATTCATATTTCTATGAACTTTATTTTAGGTTCACCTAGGTCAAGAAAAGAAAGAGACTTCATATTTGTTATTGCATATAGATTTTCTAAGATAGAACATTTCATATCTTGTCATAAAACTAATAATGCAACGAATACAACAGATCTATTCTTTAGGGAGGTAGTTTGGTTATATGGTGTTCCAAGAAGCATTGTGTCTGACCGAGATGTTAAGTTTTTGAGCTACTTTTAGAAGGTTTTTTGGGGTAAGTTAGGAACTAAACTTTTATTTCCTACTACTTGTCATCCACAAACAAATAGTCAAGCTGAAGTAGTAAATATGACTTTAACTCAATTATTAAGAGCTATCATCCATAAGGATCTTAAAAATTGAGAAAATTGTTTGTCAAGTATTGAATTTACATATAATCATAGTGTGTATTATATTACTGCTTATTTACCATTTAAGATTGTTTATGGTTTTAATCATTTAACACCGTTAGATTTGATTTACATGTTGATGAAAGGTTTAGTCTCGATGGTAATAAAAAAGCATAGGTGATGAAAGACTTATATGAAAAGATAAGATAGTAGATAGAGAAAAAAAAAAGAGCAATATGTATTAAAGGCTAATATAGGATGCAAATTAGTAAAGTCTGAACCAAGAAATTCAGTTTGGATGTATATGAGGAAGAATAGGTTTGCTGAACAAAAGAGATAAAAAATGATGTTTCGAGGAGATGGTCCTTTTCAGATGTAGAGAGGATTAATTACAATGCCTACAAAATAAATCTACTAGGTAAGTATTGTGTTAGTGCTATATTCAATGTTGATGATCTATCTTTATTTGATGTAGGTGATGATTTAAAAATGAATCCTTTCAAGGAAAGAAGGAATGATGCAATCCAAGCAACACCAAGAGATCCGTCAAAGGTTCTAGTTGGTCCAGTGATAAGACTTAGGGTTAAGTGTTTCAAGAGGCTTTCAATGGACTTTTTCAAGACACATGAGCTAAGATGAACTTCAATAAGATATTAAATAATAAAGTATAAGCCTTGATGAATTTAATTAATATTCAATAAGGGCTTGTAGGCAGACATTCAGACATTACAAAAAAATTAGAATAAGAAGATTCAAATTTGCTACTTTTCACCTTTCTCTACTATTTTGGTAATGATTGGAGCTATATAAGGAATTTTAATACGATTCTAGTTTCATTAGAAAGTAGACATTCATATATTTCTAGTGATATATGTTACACCTTCTAATTCTGAATTTAAGATTTGATTTTACCAATAGATTACAAAAATAATTTTAGTCTTATTTAATTTAACTAGGCTATTGTTTTATTTATATTATAGTTATTATTAGGTCTTTTAGATATATTAGGGTCTTTATTTAAATTTGGGTTCATTGGATTATTATTATTTATTTATTTTATCCATATTCATTAGGGATATCTTATTAGCCTATGATTCTTTCTAGTACAAGTACTTTTTTTTGTAGACTTTTTGAGAGAAAACTATTTTTAATAAAGAAATCGATATTCTTACTACCTTTTGAGTGGTTAATTGATTCTCACACTAAGTTTTTGATTAGACTTACAAACTCTTCAAAGGATTAATCAACTTCGTTGTGATTTTATACTACTCATTCACATATCTTTATAGGGATAGGGTGAGAGTAATCACTGCGTATAACTTTGATTCTCCAAGGCAGGTATTTGTTGGGTCAAGTTGCAAACCATTCAAATTTGATTTTAGCGTATTTTAGAAGGTATCCACATCAAATAATTAGGCAAAAAGTTGAAGGTGAGTTGTTAAACTTAAAGACCATAAGCACCCACGAAACAAATTTTTTATGGATATATATGAACACTTTGATGCTTAAATTAGTTTAATTGTATGAGGAATATAACTTTAGAGGTTGCGTGTAGAGTACTTGTGAGAAATAAAGAAGATAACTAATACAGGTGTTGTGAAATAATGAGTATTTATGTATGTATTTAATGAATTAATAGTTTCAAATCTCTCATCCACCTAATAATTTATGGAGGGTTCTATACCTATAAAATGCATCTACTTTCATGGAGGGAGGGGTAGAAATGGCAAGACATTATTTGACCTAGTCTAGTAGTAATTATAGGAGACATTATCCCTAATAGGTGGTGATGTTCTATTTGAAAAAAAAGACACCTTGTTACATTGACCACCCACTAAGCTCATATAAACCTAATATGATAACCACTATTACACGAATCCACTTGTATTAGGATGATGTACTGACCATAAAGACAAGGGCCTTCATTTGATATTAGTATATGTAGTTTAGGATGGGAGTCTCCATAGACAGAGAAAAGACCTTAAAGCCTACAAGGATGTTTAGGTAGATAAGACCTTTTAAGAGATTGTATTTGTGTGTATGCTATAAAGTCAACTGAATGGTTACACATGTCATTGATACTATTCATGTAAAACATATATTTATTATTAATAAAATCCTTCTTTATCTTTAATATTAATTTAAATTTCATTAATGAGACTATGGTAAAGATAAAGTCCTTAGAGTATTTTTTTTTTTACAAAACAATTATGAAGTGATTATAATTATAAAGATTTATATTGAATCAAAGCATTGTTTCTAATTGTTCTTGGTCAATGCTCTATCAAAACTGGATATTAATTAGAGTCATTGAGATTGATGTATATTATGTTATTTTATTTATGAGATGAAGCATTTATTCTTATGAGCTAATGTATGAGGGATATCTGGAACTAATATCTATGTTGTTATTGAAAATCAAAAGCAAATGAACTCAATGGCCACCTTTTAGAGTGAGAAATTATATTGTGTCTATGTAATGATTGGACATAGATGTTCAACTGTGGCACAATTAGTTCAATTTTTTTTAAAATAAAATGTTTTGGAATATTCCATTCTTGTAGCAGCCACCGCTTTGAATTCTACTCCTCTGTAATATATGGCCTATATTCTAGCTATGCCATGAGAGAATGTTTCTATGATAATAAAATGCACACATTAATAATCTATGATGATTTTAGTAAACACATCGTCACTTATCAAAAAATGTGTCTTATATTATGATGACCACTTAGTCATGAAGCTTATCTAGAAGAATTTTTTTATTTGAATTCATGTTTTTTAGAGAAAAAAACATCTAAATGATTGGACCAGTCAGGTGCATGGAGCATGACCACCTTACCAGTCATTGAAACACAAGATGGAGACATATCAACTTATATTCCTATAAATGTAATTTCCATTACTGATGGACAAATCTGTTTAGAAACAAAACTATTTAATCTTGAAATTAGACTTGTTATTAAGGTTGGCTTATTTATCAGTCGCATCGAGTCTACTGCTTAGTTAAAAGCTATGAAAAAAGTATGCAAAGTTTAAAACTAGAATTGGCACAATATTGAGAAATCGTTTCTTTTGCGCAATTTGGATCAAACCTTAATCCTGCAACTCAAGCATTACTCAATAGAGTAGCATAGCTCATAAAAGTACTAAAACAACCACAATATACACCACTACTAATTGAAAAAGAAATTCCAGTCATTTATATGAAAAGTACATTGAACTAACTCGAATAGAGAATTTCATATGGAGAGATTACTAGTGTTTATAGAAAGACTCAACTGACAGTTATGTAAGTGATTTTTAAACTTGAGATCACTAAGTTATCTTATATAGAAAATGCTATGTTTTAATCCTTAATCAATGGTAACAAATAGGTATCTATTAGATATATCATATGCTATGCAAAGTTATTTGATTGACTAAGAGATGATTCATCATCCTAGGTGAATTAAAAAAATATATTCAACATGTTTTCAAATAATATTTATTTGAGATCTTTGCACAAGGTGGAATGATATTTGAAAAAGGTTCCAAATATTATTCAAAAAATCAATGACTATAGTGCTGAGAATAAATATGATTTGAAAAAAATGTTCAACATGTTTTCAAATAATATTTATTTGACACACTTAATGATCAAATGTCTAAATCAAGATATTATTGTTGAAGGGATAATAGTTTTAAAGAAAAACTAGTTATTGAAAAATTAAGTCAAACTACATATAACTTTTCTAATATTTAAAGGATCATGACATGTTGTTAAATGCAATACTTGATATTTAAATATAAATCAATCAATTTATTGAATTGATAATACATTAAGTTATTTAATTTATTTGATCTTGTTTTTATTTAGGAATATTATTTATATTCAGGCCAATATATTAGGAATCTAATAAGTCACACATATTAAGAATCAATGATAATAAATTAAACTGGGATGATTAATCAAGTGTGACTTTATTGTAAATAAGTTTTACAAATTGAGGACTAATATGTAATCAATATTAGAGATTACAATTCTTTACCTATAAAAATCAATTAAGAACTTAATTGCATGAATTTCTAATAACTATCATGAAATAAAACATGTGATATTTTTTCAAGAGGTAAAGTGATATTTTTCTATTAGTAAGGTTATCAATTTTTTCAAAGAAGTAGCATTCAAAGCATAACAATACCTATCTTTTAAAAGGATTTAGGAGATTTGTAATCTAGTGATTTATATGGATTTTTGTTAGGGGCATAAAATTGGATGACCTATGGTTTATGACAACTTAACTTTGAAGAGTTGATCAAACCTAGAAGGAAGAATTAATCTCCATGTAATCTTCGCACAAACCTTAAACAACCCTATATTATCTAATGGGATCTATAAGATACCCAAAAAAAATTTAAATTTATAATTTCAGCTACGTTTTATGTCTTTTAAGAAACCTAACATATTGTATATTAGGCCAATTTGGAAATTATGCCTTCTTTTTGGTGCCCAAAGATAGGCTCCTATTTAGGTATGATATGTCTAGATGGGATGGATGATGCATCAGGTCTTGGGTTGGGCCTTGCTTTGTGCCCCATACCAAGATATGAAGGCTAAGTTCAAGCTCAAAGGTGATGCGTTAAAACTTAGCCTGTCAATTGCAACCATGATTATTCATTTAAAAATATGACCAACAATATTTAATCATGGTTATAATTTTAAAAACAACCATTAAGGTCTATTTAAATTAAAAACTGCATCCCTTGTTGATTTTAATCTTGAAAAATTGAGTTACATGAACCATTCATAATGTCGATTAAAATCAACTTGGGGCAATGACTTCTAGTTAATTTAATCAAAATAGCTAAAAGGAGATTGAAGGATTGTATACTTCATTCTAGTTTGTGTCCTCATCAGAGTAAGATAGAGTTTTCTTATCTAATTTTAGTATTTTAGGTTGGTTTATGTTAAAAACCACAATAAGTAAATGCCTTGTACCTTAAACATGCAATCTATTTATGTAGACGAGCTATTTTATTGTATTTTTTTGTTTCTCGCGCACTAATACAAACTTATTCTCTTAAGTTATTTGCTATTGTTTTCTTTAACACTTTAATTATTTACTTTATTTTAGTACTTTTATTTATAGTTTTATTTACTTTTTTGTTGTTTTTAACTTATCTCACATGTTTGTTGTGAAAACTCTAATATCCTTATTAACCTCTCATAGCATGCTTTTGATAAGAAAAATGAGCTTATATTTTACCAAAATATTTTCAAATTACCTTGTCTTCTGTTTATTGTTTATTTTGTATATTCCTTGACATAACCAGAAACAAAGGATAAATGTGTTTGTTATAAATCAAAACTTTTATAGACCTACAACACCATAACTATAAAGAAACATCCAAAATATTTAATTTTTATCCATCGAATCTCACTTACAAAAGGTTATAACAACCCTTTATATATAAAAAAAATAATACAAAAATTCTCTTCAAATAGAAAAAACTAGGAGGCCTAATAATACTGAATAGAAACATAAAATAATAAATACATAATTACTAAACTAAAAATAAAGATATAAAAATAATTTTAAAAAATATTTATTTTTCAAGAAACTCATGCATTATTTGTAAAGTTAAATTTTGCAAGCCATACATACTTATTTTATATATATATATATATATATATATATATATATATATATATATATTGAGCTCAACCACATAGGGATTACACTGTTGCTCTACACATAAATTATTGTGGATTGCTATAGTGAAATTATCCTTTATCCTTGAGTGGCTTAAATTTAAGCCACTGATCTAGGGGTATTTTGATTTTTTTCTCTAGCTCAGTGATCATCAAAAGATTGTTTGGGGGTGTATGCGTCTTTTTAAATTTTTTAACAGAGTAAAAAAACTCTTTTACCCTAGAGTCAATAAATATTATAACTGTTAACCGAAGGCTTTCTTGGCTTTTCACAATATTCATAACAGTAAAAATACTTTTTTTTTCCCAAGATAAAAAAAAAAAGATGGGATGTTGGACATGGGTATTTCAGTTTTTTCCAATTTCGATGTACAATAAAATAACGTTTTTAGTCTTAGAAAAGACAAAAAAAGCTTTGCCTTTGGGAGTATTTTGGTATTTTCACATGGGTATTTTGTGTAATTAAGAGGATTATGAGGGGTGTTTTGGTATTTTCACGTTTTATTTTTTATTGTTAATCGAAAAGTTATTGGCGTGTGTTCCATATGCACCAGCAAGTGGGTGGCATCAGCTCGGTGGCCAAATCTGGCCATTCGCCGTCTCCTTGGATGCGCAGCCATGCCCTCTTCCACAAGGTGTTACACGTGTAGGCTTATAATGATTGGATTGCCGCCGATGATTATTTTTTTATTTTTTCTTTCTTTTCTCTCTCCTGACAACTAAAGTGCACAAATGTCCTCTTTGTTTATTATTTTTCAATTTCAGTCCTTATTCTTTGATTTTCTTATTTCGTCCTTATTACTTTTATAGAATTTTTTTTTTCAATTTTATCCTTCAATCACAATTTCTTATATGCTTTATTTTTCATTCCAGTCCTCATTGTTTTAATTTTTTATTCCTTTATAGTTTCAGTCCTCCTAGATCCATCTGTATTTTTGGTTGATGTTTTAGAATCTATCCTCTTTGTTCTAATTTTTTATTTTGGTCCTTTTCTCTATTGTTTTTGTTTTATTTGTTTACAATTTAGCGTTTCAATTCTAATTATATATATATTATGTTTTTTAATTTGATCCTTTTACTTTTGATTTCTTATTTTTTTTCCTTAGCTCTTTTTTCAAAGTTCTTATAGTTTTTAATTTTACCCTTCAAATCAAATTGATGGTTTTTTTTTAATAGTAATAATTTTTTTAAAAAACATTATTAATAATTATAATAATAGTAGTGATAGTAGTGGTGGTAGTAGTAATAGTATATTAATAGTTAATAGTAATTGTGATTGTGATAGCAATAAAAATAACAACAACAACAACAACAATAATAATTTTTAATTTTACCCTTCAAATCAAATTTATGATTATTTTTAATAGTAATAATATTATTTTTCAAATTTATTAGTAATAATGATGTAGTATAGTAATAGTTAATAATAATTGTGATTGCAATAGCAATAGCAATAATAATAATAATAATAACAATAACAATAACAACAGTTGTGGTTATAACAAGAACAACAATAATGATGATAGTTATACGAATAAGATTAATAAGAATATTAGTTATAGTGACAGTGATAATAATTATAACAATAGTATGAAAAACAATAATAATAGAAATGATCATAACAACGATAATAATGATAATGATAATGATAATGATAATATTAATAATAATAATAATATCGATGAAAATAATAATTGATATAATAATAATGGTGACCAAGTTAAACATTTTTTTTATTTAATATTCCAAGTTAAAAATTCTCTTTTATTTTTTATCTTATTATTAGTTTTTATTTTATTGTTCAACTCATCCTCCAAGTTTCCTTTAAACCTTTTAAATAAATCAATTGAGTGTATAATGCGCTATTAATAATTTTTTTTTACATTTTAAAAAACGTGGTTTGGGAATGCGGGAATATATATATAGGAATATGCTATGTATGTAACTTCTTGCGTTCGGACTTTTCTCTAGTGGGATACGCAATGGCATTTAGGATGGAGACATGACTTGGATGGCAGACCTAAATTAGCAAATCTCCTTATATTGTACATAAATCCATGCTGACCATTCTTCTGGTTCGATAACATGTGGAATTATCATATTAACATGTCGTTTACGGTTCCAAACTCGTACACACACACACACACATGTACACATGTATGTATGCATGTATGTATGTATGTCTGTATACCATAGTCGTAAATTAATTAAAGGGGCAAATCTTTGGTAGCGTTGTGAAGCTAGCGAGGCCAATCTCCAATCCAAATAATTGTCAAAGGAATCTATTATTAATTTTGAAACCGAGGCGACGGTCCAATATTGCAGCAGTACCAGTCTAGGCACGAGTTCTTGTTGCTTGACCTAGCTTGTCCTCAAAGTTCTACGACCTGGCGTCAGATTGCAATCCCCTTTCATCATCGCTTACGTACCCTATTTTTCACCGAATAATAAATAAATTAAATTAGTACACAATGAAAGCAACCGAACAAAATTAAGTGAAAAAGATGCCACCTACAGCATGATCATTGAAAATCATAATTAATTAATAAAGTATTTATATTTCATCATGTTGTTTTGATAAATGAGAGTAATTAAGTGTGTTTTTAGAATTATTGTCCATAATGCTTTTTAAATTAACTTTTCATTTGAAAATGAATAAAATGAATTCTTTTAGATTTTTTTTATTATTAACATTAACGTATCCTATTAAAAAAATATAAATTTGATATTTTTTCAAATAAAAAATACTTTTTAAAAATATCTAAAAATATATAAAAATATAGTATTCAACACCGTTTAAACATTATAATACAGAATGATAAATTTTTCTTCTAATACGGTATCTCCAAAAAAAAAAAAAAAGACCCGTATGGAATGGCAAAAGGAAAAACACAACTTTTTTTAGCTTTTTAATATATTATTTTTAAAGCTCCAAGAAAAATATTATATTGAAAAGTCAAAATAAAATTTCTACATAAAAAATTTGTTCAATATATTTTATGTAAAAAAAATGTTTTAATTGGAGTTATATTAATTAAATACAATGAATAAATTTAACATTTCTAAATAGCTTTTAAGATGATCTTATGCTTACTATTAACATTAGTTTGGGTTATTATATTGGAAAAAAGCGACTACTTCCTCCATTTGGGAACAAGGTTAGGTAGCGTTGTGTTTTGAAAATGTTTTAAAAAAATTTATTTTTTTTAATTTTTTTTAAGTTAATATATTTTTAATATTTTTAAATTATTTTAATGTGCTATATCAAAAATAATTTTTTAAAATTAAAAATATTATTTTAATATATTTTAAAATAAAAAATACTTAAAAAAAAAACACTAACTTTATACAACTGTGACCTTGCGGATAATTAGCGTGTGTTGTAATATCAAGGCCTCGCTCGAGATGAGATTTTAATACACAACAAATTAATACATGCAAACATAACATTTATGTTATCGTATTAAGAGCAACATGGTCGGTAGAAGGAAAAAGGATTCAAACTTTTTGGCAGAGAGAGAGAGAGAGAGAGAGAGCCTCTGCACTCGCACTATCCCTTTCAGTTCAAAACTTAGAGAGCAGTCTCTCTCTCACATGACCCTGAGGGACAGGAGAGGAGGAGGGGGGTAGATGGATAGAGAGAAACACCCATCATTGCTAAAAACCAGATTATTCCCTGGCATGGGCCACCATGATTCAAAAAGAGAAGATGTCACATGTCACCACTCTCCTTCCCTCTCCTCATCTTGCAAATTGCTTATTTATATAATACCTAATCATGTAATAATCTCTCTTCCAATTTGTTTCCCCAAAATTCTATCATTATTATGTGTCTGCATTGGGTTAATAATTTTCCTCATCTTTTCCTACCATTATCCCTAATTCTCATGGTTAATCATTTCCTTTAGCTATCAAAATGATTCACTACAGATTTTTTTTTTCTTTTTAGTTATCAAAATCTCTCTCTTCTCCTTCTTCGGTTTATGCCCTTGTTATTGTATGATCATACCTTTATTATTCAGCTCTAACTTCCCACGATAAATATCTTCGATGCAAGGAAATCTAGAACAACCAATCAACAAAAGCAGAGACTGACTGGAATTATCATTGACTTCGATGGTAGGATCCCCATCTTATATTATTTTGTCATCAATTATACCACAAATTGCTTCTACTTGTTAAATTACCGTAGACTCTCATCAGCTATACCATGATCTGCTTGAACAAGTAAAATCCAGTGGCCTCGTAAAAGTTGTAGCTGTAGAGTTATATGGGCATTTATACTCAGGCATCATCTCATATCCACCACACCCCCACATGACACTCCACAATCTTTCTTCTTTTGTTCGTTTCTTATAAAAAAATAATAATTAAGAAATCAATGGAACGTGTGGATCACGAGCCCACCATATTTTAATAATGACTACCCCATATAATATGCGTGTTGTCTGGATTTCCTACATTGTCACAAAACTTATGAAGCTGTATCTTGTATATGCTCATGCTCGATGGTTATATTAATTTGCAGGGTGGTTGGGCTACGGCATCAATAAAGAAAAAGAAAAAAACAAACAACGAGGTTGTCTTCATTAGAGACTGATATATAATGAATGGTCTCAAGGTAGGCGAGCAAGAAACGCCTTGTGTGCGCGCACTTGTTTGAAGTGGCTTGTTCCCGAATTTTAAATCCAAAAGAAACAAAAACGAAGGAAAAAAAATATCTCTACAAGAACTCCGACTCTAACACGTCTTCAAACCCAAGGAAGCTAGCCAACTAACGAGCTAAACTAGTTTGATCTCTTTCTTTCTTTATGTGCATCCATTAATGAGCAAAAATAAATTAGAACTTAAGAATCTTAATGTCATGGATGTAATGGGGATGATTTTTTAACTTCTAGTTTATGATTGCGGCAGGTAAGGATTCCCCTGATCTTTGCCACCAATCACTCTATATTGTATTATATAATCCCTATAGTACGATAATCTATATATAGTAAAATGAATTATCATCCTAGAAGATCATGAGACATGCATACCATGAAGATGATGAACCATGTGGGATTCATATATCACAATTAACAGTGAATTGGAAGGAAAAAAAAAAGACAATTAAAAGGGCATTATATGTACAAGAATGGAGTTAATTGTTTGAAGGATTACGAAGGAGATAACAAGTCATGATAGATGATAGGCTTGTTGGCACGCCACAAAAAAATTGTTCCTTTGTACTGCAACTCAATGATACTGTGGCATTGCAGGATGTATGCTACCTGGTGTTCAAGAAAAGCAGGATTAATGGAATGAGCTGCAAATCTTTCCCAGCAGACAAGATCATCTTCATTGACGCGGCACCATCGACGTATTTATTTTCTTCCGGTGGATAATGTACGAGGAAGACAATTTGTGTACTGTGTTATGGGACTACATTATAGTACACACCAGTAGAGTACTAGCTAGATGAAGATTCAACTGGAACTGGATTAATTCAAACTAACTAGCAAGAAGAAAAGTAGCAGAAATAGAAAACTGAATCATGCATAGTAATGATGTATAATGCCAAATATAAAGAAAACACACACACACACACACACACATGTATATAATTTAAAGTGTGACATCTCATAATCTAATACTCCTAAAATTCTTGATTATTTCTTGAAAAAGGAGAGAAAAAAAAAGGATGCTGCCATCTAGCCGAAGTAGCGGGGACTGAGGTCAATAACGCAATTATACCCTCCTTACCAAAATCATCACAACCACGACCACCATTAACACATGACAATCAGTAGCCTGCAGCAAAATCTTCTTCATCTATCACCTACTCGTGCCCCATTAATCGCCGAACCTGATTAATGATCCCCTACTCTGAACTCTGAAGGACAAATCCATGAATCAACTGTACCTTCAGCACCTCTTGAAGAAACGTTCTCTAAAACCTTGTCATGGTGAAAACCTGATGAAGAAGCTGACGAGTAATTCAACTTGCAGCTATTAACACGTTTCATATTGCCATAATTCCCGTCCAAAGACCTCAAGTTATGATCTTGATCCCCATCACTCGATAATCTCATCCCTTCTGTTGTTACATGACTTGTTAGCCCACCAAGATGTGCATTAACATGTCCATCTCCATGGCCCATACCCAATTCCTCAAAGGAAGGTAAAGGAAAACTTGCTTGAGACTTTGCACCTAAACCAGGCACATTAGCTAAAGATTGAAAAGGAGGAGCAGGAGGCTGTAGAAGTGGATGGATTGAAAGCATTTGATTTTGCATGTTTAGCAGATTTTGAGGTTGTTTGTGTAGGCCTAAATGAGCAGACAGTTGGTAGTTAACAGAACTGGGATTGAAAGTACTAGTTGTGGCTGTGGTAATAGTATTGTTATTGTTAGCAGTAGTACTAGTACTAGCAATATTAGTGCCATCCACAATATCATTGTTAAAAAATGAAGGAGAAGAAGAAGATAAAAGTGGGGTTTGCTGATGATGAACCTTTTGAGCTGAGGGACGTAGAGGGTAAAGTGACCCTATTGGTTCCAAATGACCAGACCTCAATCCCGATCCAGGACCAAAAAGATCGAGCCTACGGGTAAACGATGAGCCTGTAAAGGGTGGTGCTGGGATCCCTGTGAATTCTTGCACCATTTGTCTGAAATTGGACGTGTCTGTCGTGAGAACTGTAGTGGGTGCCCTTCTTGATGCCCTTGTTCTTTTCTTGGGGTTTCTGGCTACCCCATGTGTTTGATCTGACGGTGAAGAAGAGCGCACTCCATTATCATGAACCGATCGCAATTGCATGGATGAAGGTAGAGCTTGACTTGATCCTTGAGCACCCAGAGGTGCCGATTGGCTTGATGATAATGAGTCTGGTAAGTTGATACCAAGTCGAGTGCAACTGTGCTCAGATCTCAGGCCTCGTGAATGAACCATGTCCAGATTTAGCATAGAAGAATTGGGATTTGTGATTGATTGAGATTGAGAGAAAGCATGGAAGAGAGCTGGTGAAGGATCAAAAATAGCGGCTGGTTGGTGGTGTGAAAAAAGAGAAGGATCAAAGTTTTGGCTAGAAGCATTCAAGAAAGCTGGGAGTGACTCTGGTCTTGAGTCATACTCTTCATCACCACCACTAGAGGATTGCATACTGCCACTGTTACCGGAATCCATAACTTACAAAAAGCTGAAACAAAAGAAAGGAAAGAAGATAGTGGTAGTTGCCAAGTTGCAGAGGTGAAAAGATAATCTATAAAAGTACTTAAGGGGATTCTGCAAAAGAGCCCATCAAGTAAATGAAGACTAGTGAGGATTGAACATAAGAAACTTACATATCAGCTTTTGAGAGAGTTTCCCATATCTTTTAAAGCCTCTGAAATGGAGGCAATCTCTCCCTTGTCTTTCACTAACAGCAAAAGTTTATGTGAAAAGAAAAAAATGCACACAGATATTCTTAAAATTAATATGATGGCTAGAGAGAAAAGGAGCAGGGAAAGAAACAGGAAAAGAAGGGTGAAGAGTAAAGGCTAAAAGGGGGGATACGTGAAGCTGTCTAGCTAGTTTTGCTTCTCCAGCTTCAGGGCATGTCTACGGATTAGGGTTTTTGGAGAAGGAAAGGAGAAAATGAAGGGAAGAAGGAGGTTATTTAAGCTTTTTTGCTCTAAAAGAGAAAAAGACTTGGCAAGAAATAAATGTTTCCACTAAGAAGATCCTCTAGAGAGTGCAGGGTGGGGTCTCCATTGGAGTAGAGAAAGAGTTGCCGGTGGCTGGCAACGGGTCAAACTCAAAGTGAATGAGAGAGAGAGACAGAGAGACAGAGAGAGAGGGTTGTAAATGTGAAAGCAAGAAAATGATGTGAATACTGAAATTAATGTTTGGAGGGGAAATACGGGAGAAGATAAAAAGAGCATAAAAGAAAAGGTTACAAGTAGTTTGGTTCATTCCCTAGCCAAGCTACGTATTTTAATTACATGAAAAAAAGTAGCAAAAATTCAACCCACCACCCCCCAATTAATCACTATTTGCGAATTCTCTTTTTATGTTCACACTCTGCATTAATTAGCATATACTTGCACATAAATATAACAACATTAAATTATTCTTTCGTGTCCAGTAGGAGTATTAACAGCATTTTTAATTAAAAAAAAAGGGACCAACGGTCGTTGTTGGTGAAACCATTTATAACACGAATTTTCGTGGATTTCTTTCTGGGAGATATGTAATCGCCCCCCTTGCAACTAAATCTATCACTAGCTAGGCAATCTCTTCGGCAAGGAAGAGAAGACTTTAATTTTCGACATTGATTTCTTGAAATCTGTAAGCATGTTATGTTTGATGACACACCACCGACTTTAAACCAGACCTACCTCAGCCTTTGACCAAGTCAGGTTTCAGGAACCAAATCTAAGTTATAATTGAGCAACATCACAGAATCTCTTAACATCTTCGTCAACATGCGAAAATTAATCAAAGCTTTGGTTCATGTAAGATCGTTTCCTCCTCTTGTTTTGTTGGAGAATGATGTATCATAAATCAAAGCCTCAATAATCTTTTATACCCTTGTACAATATACATACAGGGTTGATGCCCTGTCCTTTTTTTTTCTCTTTAAACTTAAAAGAAAAAAAAAATAAAAAAGATCTAAGCTCATTTGAAATTGTGATCGCAATTATTTTTAAAGTGTTTTTCACTTGAAAATACATTAAAATAATATTTTTTTTATTTTTTAAAAATTATTTTTGATATCAGCATATCAAAATTATCTAAAATTACTAAAAAAAATTTAATTTAAAAATAAATATAATTTTTTTAAAAATACTTTTAAAATATAAAAACAAACAGGTCGCTTCCCCAACATCCAAGTTTGCTGCAACCATCAAAGCTAAAAAGTGACTAGTTTCCAGTTCCTTTACTGCTATCTACTTCAAACAAATGCCTTCATAGTTCACACTTACGTGTAAAACTGTACTTAATTCAATCGAAAAGGATCATAAATTACCAGAAATACAAATTATATGCGAGGCAAATGTCTCTGTCAAACTACGTGTTATATCTTATTCTTTACTATGTTTATTGGCCTATCTATGCCCTACATATAAACCAAATTGAATTCTCTTCATGTCTTTTATGCCTGCACGGAACGTATTAAAATATAGGTGATCTCCATCTACAGATCTGATTGCACTGCCTTTCACATCTACCCTTCTGCTTCTTTGCTTCGTGCTTTTGTCCAAAAATGGCTTGCTGGGAGACAAGGGTTTCAAGCTGCTCGGTAGCTAAGCAAACCGGTGAACTCTCCAATAATTAAATATACTTGTGGGAAAAAAAGAGTACATAAAATTAAAAAAGCGGAAGAAAAACACTGACACCTTCTTGAACAAGAACAATTAATTAAACTGTTAATCAGATTTCTGTATCTTATCGATGTGTTAGGTTTTAAGAATTAATGTTCGGTAATTCTGCATATTATCATGCTTTAGTACAAGACTACAAGATCTTGGTGATTGAACAAAAAAAAAAACAAAATCTAACTGTTTGGGCTTGGGGCAGATAGCTAGACATGCTAGCAGCTTGGGTTGGGCCTGAATTAATGGCCTCTCCATTAATGATTTCAGTATTTTACCTGACTGTTGCTAACTTTGTGGGGGCTTTATTTACATTAAATTTTATCCCAAGATTAAATAATATGTCAGAAAACTTTTCATTAAATTTTAACCCGATCTAACGGTTAAACTAAAAATTATATATAATAACGTAAAACTAGATAGCATATGATTTAACACTAAAAATCTGAATTTCCTCTTTAATCCTTGCATGGTTAGTATTAATCATTCCACTATATCCTTGATATCATTTTTTTTATTTAAAAATATATTTATTTTGAATTTTTTTCTTCCTTATTCTATTATCTATCAAAAATCATTATCGTTTTCACCGATATTATGAATTTTGAACCCAAAATTTGTAAATCTCTTTTCAACTTCTACAATACCTTTAGATTTACTTATGGAGGTCATCATTTCTATTGCTTGCCACATTTATTTATTTCTTTCCATCTCGAGTTTTCATTACTCGTCGGGATTTTACTACCTTTGATTCCACGTTTATGTAGGGTTTTACATAATATTTTTTTTAATTAATAATAACTCTATTTAACCAATATTTATCGATTTTATACCGAGGATTTACAACCTTGATCAATGAAGTATAAAACTATTCTCTTTATGAGAATGACTATACATTTTTCCCAATATAACTTTTCTCGATATGAAACTCGTAATGAAGAACTATATTTGAGTAGAAAAGGCAAGCATGACCAAATAGGGACACCCTTGTTGCCAGAGAGTATAATCTTCCCAATGCCATCAATTTCCTACATGCATCCAAGAGAAGCATTAAGAGGTCCTTTCATGACTGACTGACATTCTCTAAGCTCATGACCACTACATGTGCTGGGGTATTAGTTTTCATTCAGGAAAATGATTTCATATGATACCCACCTTTTATAAAAGGTGGCACAAACATATGGAACCATTACAAGTTTTTTTATTTTTACCATAACCATGATCATGATACTAAGGATGTGATACTCTAAAAAAAGATAAAAAAGATTGATAGTTAATGGTTACATTTAATCATTCTTAAGGAAGGAAACCTAACTCTTTAAATAATTAGAGAAAGATCCTCACCATGAACTATTAGAGATCACATAATCTCCATAAATTGTATCTCTACTTGAAAAAATATCTTAAACATTTTAATAAAAACAATAATGTTTCTCTACGTCTTTAATGTATTTAACAAGAATCTCCATGGTGAGATCTATATGTCTACATTGAATTTTCCATGTCTTCAAATATATTTTCAAGTCTATAATGAAAAATCTCAATGTCAAGATATCCATGTGTCCAAAATAATTCTCAAGGTCCCTAAATATGTTTATAATGTCTCCAAAAAAAATATCCATAGTGATATCTCAATTGAAATCTCATTGTCTTTATATAGCATCTCCTTACACGATTCTTTAACTCCACTTTCATGATCACAAAGCATTCTCTATTTTCTAATATACTGTACTATAAGAGGAATACATAAAACCGATTAAATTTTCATCTTTCTTATAGAAACATTAATAAAAAATATGAGAAATACTCTCATGCAAATACATTAACCAATGTCATAAAAAGGTAACAACAATTGTATAAAACAATAAGTATTTACATTCCTTCTACTTGTACTAGTTAAATCTTTCAAACATGATTGTTCAAAGGCTTAGGGGCAATTGATAATACAATAAAAGAAATATATATTTCTAGCCGTTTAGGCCAAAACCTAAATGGTCAGGATCTTGGTCATTCAAGTCCAGACCGAATGGCTCTCCCTCGCCCAATCCCAACTTACCTCTGTCTATCTAATAATGACCTAAGAACACATCCTAACTTACATACCACCCATTAATGCATGTATATACATCGCACATATAAATTCTATATGCACATTCAGAGTGCACATATTACGTGTACATTGTGCACATTCAACCACACACATATATGAGGCATGATGCACTTTGCACACAAAATATATGTGCATGAGGGACACATCATGTGCATATATAGGGTAGGCATCATGTTTCTTACTAATGGATATTCTTTGCCCACATCTAGCACCACCAACTTCACCAGCAATGACACAACAAGCATTACTACCAATGATGCGCTCCAACCTCTCCACCAATGATGCAATACCACTCTATCTCTCTCTCTCTCTCTCTCTACACACACACACACACACCAAGGTACTGCTACACCACTCTCCACACTTCATAAGGTAAGCTGATGTGATCAAGGTCTAACAATATCTATGGTCATTAGGTAAAACATCCAGGTTAAGTTAAGCAAGCAAAAGCCATTCACACTTATTTTTCTCTTGCTTTTCGTATTATTTCTCTTTCTATACATTATTCTTTCCTTCTATAATTACTAATTTAATCACCAAAGAGTCCATTATTCCAGTAGGGGGACTTGTGGTGCAGGAAACACCAAGCCTAGAGAGATCACAACACAAGACATAACCTGTGAAAATGTCATTCATGTTTGAAGTTTTCACGACTTCATCAATAATAATAATAATAATAATAATAATAATAATAATAATAAATAATACAACATCTTTGGTTGTTGTAAGTTGTAAGAATGATATACGCGAATTTCCCATCATAATACTCATATATGCCTTAATTGAGGACCTCGTACATGCACACAACTTTTTCAATAATATTTATCACTTTCTCTTTTTAACTTTCCTAGCCTTTAATTTTATAATT
>Ga0307517_10005057_pt1 | contig 20041 bp, 15 predicted proteins | sample 23_EM_MG_FD_194515 | JGI IMG/M metagenome (GOLD analysis project Ga0307517, IMG submission 194515) | Populus trichocarpa ectomycorrhiza microbial communities from riparian zone in the Pacific Northwest, United States - 23_EM | ecosystem: Host-associated > Plants > Roots > Unclassified | place... | reverse complement strand
TAAAAAAAGGATCAGAATGCGAAAAAGTAGAAATAGAAATCATTGTATTACTATTGTAATTCACAATATCATGAATGCGGGTGAATGAAGTTTTCCCTCTACCTTTTAATTTTTTTCTTAATCTTTAGCCAACAAAATTGAATCAATTGATGATTTGACATGTGTCCATTTTCTAATAGAAATAGAAAAATTAATTTTATTTTTAATTTTTGCATAAATAGAAAAGGAAATTCAATATGCTTAGAAAAACAAAAAATTAATCTCCAAATTAAATCTTCATTTCCAACTAAGAGCGTAGTAAGTAATAATAAATGCTACAAGTAAAATAAAATTATAATTTCAAAATTATTTTCAATAAAAAATCAAAATTACTAAAATCTAAAACTAATCATGTTAAGAACTATTTTGTTTTACATGAAAATAGAAAAGAAAGTTCCTCTCCCTTTGCTAAAACGACAAAAAAAAAATAAAGAAGGGAAACAATCCATCCTACAAAAATCATATTTTTTTGGTGGATGAGAATTTATACTTAGAGGCTGGCTTAGATTACTGACTTGTGCTCCAAGTTGGATCATTTTTTATTAATGTGAAAAGAGGTTCTGATACTGTTAAAGTGTTTTATAGTAAAAATATTTAAAGTCATGCGGGGTTGATTCAATGTTATCCAAACAATGTGGGACAATAAAAAACAATTAGGATAATAAATAAAAATATAATTTGATTAAAAAAATAAAAATAATATTTTAAAAAAAAATATTGAGACGATTATATATTGAACCGACTAAAATTAACTTATTAAATACGCTATTCAAGTTAAGAGATTGTAATAATCCCATGTAAAGAAAATAAAAAACAAATTGTGAAATTCAATTCCCAATCAATTAAGTGTAGAAGAATCAAATTGAAAAAAAAAACGAAAAAAAACTCGGGTCAACCCAGGTTAATCTACAACCTGGGTCATAAAACCAGAATAACCCAATAAAAAACAAATTAAAATAGATTATGAAGTCTAATTTTCAATCAACTCAAAGTTGAATAATTAATTTAAAAAAAATCAATTGAAAAAGAAACAAAAAGAGACTTGTGTCAATTCAAGTTAACCCACCAAATCTGCAACCCAAGACATGAGACCAGAAAAACCCCATAGAAAACAAATCAAAATAAATTATGAAGTTCAATTCTCGATCAAAGCAATATTGAAAGATAAAATTAAAAAAATAATAATTAAAAATAACAAAAAATCTAAATCAAATTAGGTTAATCTATCAAACTCATGTAATAAATTATGAGATCAGAATAATTTTTTTTAAAAAAAGAAAACCAAAATATGTTTCAATGAAAGGTGATTTGCGTGGAGGCAAATACTGAATTCACATTCTCTGTTTTTTTTTTTCAAGAACATTAAATTTCCTTTCTTATTTATACAAAAACTAAAAAAAAAATGAAAAATTTAATTACAAGCGCGCGCACATCAATGTTATTATGAATATCAGGTAATTTTATCATTTAAGTTTGCAATTTCCTCTTTAGTTTTTTTAGGCTTATACTTCCTTAAACTAGTCCAATAACTTTTTTTTATAAAATTGTTGTAAGAATTGTTATAAATTTGGTATCAAAGCTAGGCGAACTATAGTTTTTAAACTCAGTTCGGTAGTCGGCCCGGTCCAAAGTCCTGGTTCAGGATTTTGACCGGGTTACCTTAAATTTTTTTATATATAAAAATTAGTTTGGTTCTAGCTCCGGGTTGAGTTTCAAAACTACGAGGCAAACCACAACAAAAGAAACACAAATATCAAGGATAATAAATATGGTTGATGGCATGAAGCAATAACAAAATCAATAAACACACTAGTGGGTTTTATAAAAGCGTGTGCAGCAACCACCACCCATTTTGGTAAAGGTAAATCAAGATGCAACTGTCTAGGTGGTGGTCCAGTGGTAAAAGCTTGGGACCAAGAGATTTACTCCCTCTGTAGTCCCAGGTTCGAGCCCTATGGTTGCTCATATGATGGCCACTGGAGGTTTACATGGTCGTTAACTTCAAGGCCCGTGGGATTAGTCGAGGTGCGCGCAAGCTGGCCCGGACACCCACATTAAACTAAAAAAAAAAAAAAAAATCAAGATGCAAAAGATCGAGGAAAGGAACCCATGGAAACCCTACCGAATTCCCTCATAATTTCAATCAATGATCATCATCACCCTAAAGTCGATCAACCAGGAGATAACTAAAACTAGTTGAGGGTAATGAAGTTAAGATTTTGATGATATAACATGGACGATTTAGTTGGATGGGTGTACATGGATAATTAACTTTTTAACTGCCACAATACTAGTCATCAGCATAGACTTTTTACAGCAAGTTTCCACTCGAATGAGTGAGCAATAACTTGGTTTCACGAGATAGAAGAAACTATAGCAATTTTTCAGCTGGGAGGCCTTACAGATCCGGTTTGGGTTTCAACTTGTGATCACCTTATGGAATTTCAAATTTTTTAATTGAAATTCATTCAAATAAATTAATTAAAAATGTATTTGAAATATTATTTAATAAAGTATAGCTCAACTTTTTTTAATAAGTTTATCTAATATTAACAACTGATGTATTTGTATAGCCATCCATGGTATTTGTTTTTGTTTTTTTTATATATATATATATATTTTTTTTTTTTTGCGTATCTATTTTTGTTATTATATAACTAAATAATAATAAAAAATTAAACTTAATATGATAAGTTTAATGGGTCAATCTAAGTAAATAAAAAATTTTGTCTGTCTTGAAATAAATAAATAAAATGATTGTTGCTTGGATTTGTTTTTTTAAAAAATAAGTTTTGAATTAAACAATTAAGTAAGAGTTGGACCCGCTAGGCAAGGCATGTCACATTAAACCAAGTTCAACATGTTTTAATTTTAAATTGAGCTTGTGCAAAATGCCATGTAGCAAAGCTAAGTCAAATTGATTAAAAAATAAAAATAAAAAGAGGAACTACGCTAGAAAAATATTTTTTTCCATTGACTTTTAATGTTTACATTTTTCTAAAAAACTTAAATAGCATCACATGACAAAAGAACATGTTTCTTCATCTATATTTACCCCTCATCTTCCCAATTTAATTTTTTATTATTAGCATAAATTCTTTTTTGTATTTACTATATTATTGACCCATTTTATATATTGTAGGTTAAATCAATTCTTTTTAAGTAAAAACAAATTTTCAGGCGTCACTAACTTCTTTCTAGTAAAAAAAATGAAATTATATTATAGTTGATTCAATATAACCTAATTGACTTGACGGGCTCGAAGGCAACTCAAATGACTATTAAAAACTTAGTTTGATTAAAAAATAAATAAATTCAATATGACGTCCTTTAAATAAAAAAATATTGAGATAACAACATATTAGATCAACCTGGTTTAATTTGAGTGAACCTACCAAATCCACGACCTGAGTCATTAAACCATGATTACTCCATATAAAATAAATCAAAAGAAATTGTAAAGGTTGATCTCCAATAAACTAGATGTTAAACGACGAACTTAAAAAAGAAAACATATATTTTTTTAAAAAAAAAGAGTAAAAAAGAAACTATTGCAATGAACAATGTTTCATGAGGCAATGTAAAACGAAAGCACCGCCTTTTTTAGTTTAAAAAACAAAACAAATTATGAAGCATAATCTTCAATAAACTAAATATTAAATGATGAAATAAAAAAACATAGATTTTTAAAAAATACTATTGTAAATGAATAGTATTTTATGAGGCGATGCAAGGTGAAAACACCACATCTTTTAGTTTTTTTCACTAGCTATTTAACCATCACTTTATCACAGGTCATATATTTTTTTTTAGAAAAAAAAGAAAGAATAAAAAGGCATTTTCAACACATCTTTTGTTAAAAAAAAATTATAATTATAAATAAAAAAAACTTATACATATATTTTATACACATACACACCTAACTCATTTAAAAAAGGTCAAATGAAATGTTATTTGTCCCATTAACAAGGAAAAAACAAGGGCTCACATGCATAGGCATTAAAATGTACAGTGTTGTTCGCCCCATTATAAAGAAAAAAAAGAAAAAATCACAAAAAATAAATTACAAGAAAATAAAAACAAGAACAAAATGAATGATTATAAACATTTTAAGTATAGAGTGATAATGAAGTTGAATGTAAAGGAAAAGGAGGCAAATAAAAATTGTTTTTCCCAGAATAAAAAATTACAGATTTTCCATCTATAGAAAAATTTACAAAATTACTATTTCTACAGTGATTCACTAATATATTGATATACTAGTATATTGTATAATATCAAATGATAAAATGAAAAAAAAAACTTAGATTAAAAAGAAAACTACTATTGTAAATGAATAGTGCTATGTGAAGTGGTGCAGAATCAAAACACCACTTCTTCCATTTTTTTTTAATTGTTAATGTTAATTAGTCTATATTAGATTTCTGGCTTGCGTTACGCTGGGGTCATATAATTTTCTTTTAACGTAAAAAATATTTAGGCTTTACTAATGTTTTTCTAGTAAAAATAAATAAATTGTGTGGGATTGACAACTTGGTTGACTTGGCAAGTTTAAGGACAACTTGAACAACGGGTAGAAATGTAGTTTGACTAAAAAACATTTAAAGAATATTAAGAAAACAACATATTAGATTGACACGGGTTAATACAAGTAAACCTACCAAATCAACAACTAGACAGATTATAAAGCTCGATTTCTTATCAATTCAATGGTAAATAATGAAATCGAAACAAGTGATTAAAAAAGAACATAAAAAAATGACACGAGTTAACCTTTCAAACCCAGGATAACTACATAAAAAGTAAATCAAAACAAATAATGAAACTCAATTCATAACCAATTAAATGTTGAGGTTGAAAAAAAAATCAATTAAAAATTGACACAAATAAAACGATTTAAGTTGATCCGAGCTAACTTGCCAAACCTATGAACCTGATTATAAGATCAGGGTAATCTCATAAAAAGTAAACAAAAGAATGACTCAAGTCAACCAAGTTTAACCTGTGACACTCGCAACCCTAATCATGATATTAAAACAACCCTACAGAAAAGCAAATCGAGACAAATAACGAAGCTCAATCCCTACAAACCCACTGCAAAAGAATGAAATTGGAATAAATTCAATCTAAATAAGGGACACAATAAAATGACTCGAGTTTAATCGGTTAACTTGAAAAACCCATGACGGGTTATGAGATCAAGATAACCTTGTAGAAAGTAAACTTAAACAAATCATAAAGCCTAATTCTCAATCAAACCGATGTTGAAAGATAAAATTAAAAAAAAATCGAATCAATTGGGTTAACTCACCAAACCTACAACATGAATCACGATATTGAGATAATCATGTTAACAAAAAAAACCCAAAACAAGTCATGAAATTTAATTTTCAATAAATTAAATATTAAAAAAAAATAAAATAAAAAAATTATTACAATAAATAATATTTTGCTAGGGGATACACATAAAAAAACACCACTTTTCTTAATTTTTTTTAAAGGTTAATGTTAATTTTAATGATTCGTCAAATTTTCAGTTTGTATTCAATTTTTTCTCAAAATCCTAACGGCGTCAGGAGATATTTTTATATTAAAATTAATTTTTGATCCGAATCCGCTGAGCAAGCACCGTAATTAGTTACTCTGTTTGTGTTATAAATTAGTAGATTTCACCAACCGAAAGGTCTTTTTCCTTTGTTACCATAACCTCCTCCGCTTGCCCCAATTGAATATTAAAATATTTTTCTTATTTAGTAGCCACTAAAAATTGAAGATATAAAAAACAAACGTTTCACAAAAACACTCTCTCTCAAATCATTCAATCTTCCTCTCTGTCGATTCTCTCTATCAAAAGCAAACAACCAAACCTCTCCTGAATCAAAACGACCGAACAGCAGGACGCAAAACGACAGCAATAATATGGTCGAAACCAGACGCAGCTCCTCCTCCTCCAAACGCTCCCTTCCTCCCTCTTCTCCTCCTCCTCCCTCTTCCAAAAGATGCAAAGTACTCCCTCTCTTCATCTACATATTAGATTTTTTTTCACTGTGATACGTTTTGATTTTTTGATTTTTTTTTATAGGCTGCTGCGGCTGCTGCTGCATTAGAGGTGTCATCATCGACAAGCGATACACCGCCCCCGGCGCTTCCCTTGGAAAGTACAAGTCCGGAAAAGGAATCCGGGTCACCACCTGAATTAGATCCGCCCGAGGAGGAGAAATCCGCTGATGTCCAAGCTGAGGACTCGATGTCTCTAGGTGCGATCTTCTTTCTATTCTATTTTTGCTGTTGAAAAAAAAAGTTCCTTTTCTGATTTTGTATGAGATTACAGCTGGAGAGAAATCCAAGGCTGCGGTACTGCTGAATAAGTCAAAGAAACGAGTACCAAAATCAGTAAAATCTAGTGCCAAAGCTGCATGGGGCCAATTGTTGTCGCAATGTTCACAGGTGAGTCGATGGTGTGCTTGATTGATTATGAAAAGATGATGAATTTTAATTTAGTCTGGGGATGCTGTACTGCCATATTCCATGTTTGTTAATTGGAGTTTTGTTTTCACAATTCTGGGCTATTAGCTCCCCACTGGGTCTGCATGTTGCCAATATTTGTTTAGTTCATCCGCCTTGGTTTTATACACAGCTATGTTATTCCATGATCTTTAAGATCTTTATCATTTGTATTGTTATTCGACTTTTTCTGCACTTAGTATTATGTTTATGGTTCATGTTTAGAGAGCTTATCAGGAGGAAGGTTGTTTTAGACATGAGATGGTATCACTCTACGAGTTTCTTCCTGCGTTGTTGACACAAATTCAGACTTCTTGCTTGGCAATTATTTTTTTGCTGAAACCTTTCAGACCATTATTGCCAGGCGACTCACTAATAAACCTTTGTTTTAGCATGTTTTCAGTCTTTGGATTTTTTAGGGTAGTAATTGTGAATCTAGTTGAGATGATTAAGAGTTCTTTAAATCATTGTGAAATTAAAAACAAAAAAATCTTTCTTTATGTGAGTTAGGGCTTCTTTCGTGGTTGCATGCATTTTGTGCAGGCTATGAGTGTGCGTATTGATGAAGACATCTTTATATCACTATGAAATTAAGAACGAAAAAACTTTCTTTATGTGAGTTAGTGGCTTCTTTCACGGTTGCATGCATTTTACAAGTGCGTGTATTGATTTAGACATATACCATTAATGTCACATTTTAAGTTACTTGGGATTGTGTCTCACAGGGTATTTAAGTGCTCTACATAAAGGTCTAGTTCATTTCTAGATATGTGGTTACCTGGAAAAAATTGTGGGGAAATTTGATTGGATCTTTTTCTTGTGAGGTTCCAAGTGCTGTCTAGTGAGGGTCTCAAATTGTCTATTTATTGTCAATTGTTACTTGGGAAAAATCTTGTAAAATTTATTTCAAGACGGGAGGGAATGGAATTTCAGGGTTTCTTTGCTCATTTCGTTTTGTGGTTCATATCTCTGTTTAATAAGGCTAGTTGTATATTCTTGTTACGTTGAGTTGAGATCATTTACTTTATCGTATCCAGGTCATTCTGTTGCTTTTCAAGTATATAAGCAGCTGTTGAAACAAAAATTGTTGTGATTAATATGTTATTTTTCTTAATTCCCCTATGCAAGGATTGTTGATTTGGTTTTGAAAAATGAATGGAAGTTGAGAAGATTTTATATTAGCCTGTAATTTTTTTTTTGCTTTGTTAATGTCATGATTTTTTTTCAATTGGGAAAATGGGATTATTTATTTTATTTTTTAGAAATTGATGCCTGGTTCTTTTTTTCGTTCTCCAAGTTATGACAGCAACTGGAAAACTAGTGCTGAATTTTGTTTACCTCTTCTGTCTTAAAGGCAGAATTCTGAAGATTGATCTGGATGTTTTACCATATTTTATGGAATTGAACAAGTGATTGTTTGTGATGGTTTTAACCGTTTATTCATTCCAGAATCCTCACAAGCTGATGAATAGCACTCTTTTCTCTGTTGGTCAAAGTCGTCAATGCAATTTATGGCTTAACGATCCATCCATCAGTACTGTTTTATGCAAACTGAAGCACATAGAGGTAGTACTCTTTGCACAATCTAATGTCTGTAATGTTTTTACTTCTTAATTAACAAAAAACAAATGCATCAAAGTAAGACACTGCATCATTTTCTATTATTATGTAATGTAAACCTGTTCTCCTCTTTGGTAATCTGTTTATAATCACCCTGCAGCGTGGAGGTGCATCTGTTGTCTTATTGGAAATCACTGGGGGGAAAGGAGCAGTCCAAGTAAATGGCAAACTTTATCAGAAGAATGAAAGTTTAGTATTAAACGGAGGCGATGAAGTGATTTTCACTACCTCTGGCAAACATGCATATGTATCCTTTTTCTTTGCTTTGCCTTTGGCAAAATAATGTGGCTTTATTTATCATCATCATCATCATCATCATCATCATTATTTTCTTGTTTGTATTACTATTCTGTCTCTGTGAAAGCATAGCAGGAAAATTCCTTTTCCTATCTAGATTTTTGTTTGTTTGCATTGTATCATTTGACTAAAATGTCCATCACCTCCTCTAAGGATCACTGAATTCCTTAATGGGAATTCTAGATTTTTCAGCAGCTAACAAGCAATAACTTAGGCACTCCAGGTATGCCTTCTGTGAGCATCTTAGAAGCCCAGAGTGCTCCTATAAAAGGGATTCATATTGAGGCAAGGCCTAGAGATCCCTCAGATTATGCAGGCGCTTCAATATTGGCTTCTTTGTCACATCTTCTTCCACCTGCTGCCAAAACTGGTGAGGATACGCAGCAAAATACAGACTTCTCCATCTTGCCCTCTGGTTGTGAAGCATCTGAAGATCGTATTCCAGATGTTGAAATGAAGGACGGCACATGCAATAATGATACTGCTGATGTCTTCCCTAGGGAGAAAGCTGCTGTTCCTTCTTCTAACGCTGCCAGTGAAAATGCTAATGTTGATAGCATGGGATCGGGTGCTTGTACGGATGCGGTTATTGGAAGGATTCCAAATTCAACTTATGAATTAAAGCCACTGTTGCGGATGCTTGCAGGTTCATCTTCTGAACTTGATAAAATATTTGATGAGAGGGAAAGGAGAGAAATCCTCAAGGATCTTGATCCTCCACCAGTTCTGATGTCCACTAGACGGCAATTGTTCAAGGATAGTTTACAAAAAGGAATTCTAAATCCTGAAGAGATTGAAGTTTCATTTGACAGTTTCCCATATTATCTAAGGTGCATATTCTCATGTGTTTAGTAGTTGAATAAAATACTTATCTCATTGAATATTTTATTCTCAGCTATGAACCAGTTCAGCATGGAAATTATTCACACTCTGCATGCTTGTGTGTCCCTTACGACTTAAAACACAAGGAGTAAGGACAAAACCGTGTACTAACAAATCTAAAAATGGTTAGATATGACCGTTGCTTGGTGGGATCTAACCACTTCTCAGATTTGTGAAAAGGATGTGCTAATTTAAGAAAATCAAACCTTTTTAGATTATAAAAGGCAGTACTAGCACTTGTATCAAATTCTCCCTTTCAATTCAAGTATACTCTAGTTCACTACTGAACAATGGAATTGGAAAAGGGCAATGAATTGAGTTGAATTCCACAGAAGTCACTAATCTAATCAAGCTCTTCATAACTGATACGCCATTTGTTTTGTTATCTTATTTCTTCTTGTGCTGGACCAAATTGATACTACTTATTGTAAATTGATCCCAAGTGTTTTGGAGGTTGGTATTTTTACTGACAATGAGCTCTCTTACAGTGATACAACTAAGAAAGTTTTGATAAGTGCTGCATTCATCCATTTGAAGTGCGGTAACAAAGTTGCAAAGTTTGCTTGCGATCTCCCTACTGTGTCCCCACGCATGTTACTATCTGGTCCTGCAGGTAGTCCCCCTTGTATTTGTTTTATGATTTATTTTTGTGCCTCATTTTGTATGTTCATCGTTACTGGCTCCTATTCTTGTGAAATTTTGTTGTAGGTTCAGAAATATATCAGGAGACTCTGACAAAGGCACTTGCCAAAGATGTTGGTGCTAGACTACTAATTGTGGATTCACTTCAACTGCCTGGTGTAAGCTTTTTGGATATCTTCAGAATCTATATTTTTGTTCTTTGTATGTGAGCATGCTTTACCATACCTTAAGGCATGTCTCACACAAATTTCCATCCATATTAGGATATGCTGCTTTTTTGGAGCACCAAGTAAGCATTTTTTAGGTGACTAATTTCTTCTCACACCGTGCTCTAATAAATTCAGGGATCAATACCCAAAGAAGCTGATTCTTCTAGAGAAAGTTCAAAATCTGAAAGAGTCTCTGTGTTTGCCAAAAGAGCCGTGCAGGCGGCATTACAATCTAAGAAACCTACTTCTAGTGTTGAGGCCGACATAACTGGTTGCTCCACATTCAGCTCTCATGCTCGGCCAAAGCAGGAAACTTCTACCGCATCATCCAAAAACTACACTTTTAAAACAGGCATATTTGCTTATATAACAGCAGTTTTTTTGAGATAATTGTCTTTTAGTTCTGGTTTCATAGACTACCTTAAGAGTTAATACCTAAATTGCTAGCTGAGCTTACAGTTTGTTAAATTGCAGGTGACAGAGTGAAGTTTGTGGGCGCCTCTTTAGCATCTGCAATCTCTTCTTTGCAGCCTCCTTTGAAGTATTTTTCTTTCTTTTATCTTAAAGTGTCTTGTTGGGTTCCTTCTATTTTATTGGCTGCAGCTCTCCCAAGTACACGGGGTTTTAATTTGTCTTGAATTCAAGCTTCTTGGTTATGTCATAAGTGCCTTGGGCTGAATTTCAAAATTGCCCAGCTTCCTGGATACCATACTCAACCAGGTGCTTAGTTTTTGTGAAAGTATTCCTTTCTGTTTTGATTGGAACCTTTTCTCTCTCGATAGGGGACCGACAATTGGTTTACGAGGCAAGGTGGTCCTTGCTTTTGAAGGAAATGACTCCTCTAAAATTGGAGTTAGATTTGATAGATCCATCCCAGAAGGCAATGATCTGGGTGGTCGTTGTGAAGAGGATCATGGTTTCTATTGTACTGGTGCTTTTCTTGAACCATCTAGACTCTTTCACTGGTTTATTAGATAATTTGATGGTGGTACTTGCTTGCCACAATCCATAATCCAATATCACTAATGCCTTCTTTACTCTGCAGCTAATTCACTTCGTTTGGATATTTCTGGAGGAGAAGATGTTGACAGGCTTGCTATTAATGAGCTCTTTGAGGTCCGTGCTGCTTTCACTGAGTGATGTTGGTTGGTGCTTTCTTCCTTTTCTTCTTCTCATATAAGGCTCTGAGCTGAATGTTCTCATGTTCATAGGTTGCTTTAAATGAAAGTAAAAATGGCCCCCTGATCTTGTTTGTGAAAGACTTAGAAAAGTCAGTGGTGGGAAATCAAGATGCATACTCTTCCTTAAAGAGTAAGCTTGAAAGTTTACCAGAGAAAGTTGTCGTGGTTGGCTGCCATACCCAGATTGACAATCGTAAGGAGAAGGTAAGCAGGTTGCAGATATTCTGGTAACTGTATTTTTATCTTTGCTATTTTGACACTGAAGTTTTTCAATACCCTGACAATTTCATACATTTTCTGACTTCTTATCTTACAGTCCCATGCTGGTGGTCTTCTATTTACGAAGTTTGGAGGCAACCACACTGCATTACTAGATCTTGCTTTCCCGGTATGCAAAGCATTGCCATAATGATTATGGACGTATTTTTTTCTTTCTATTCCATATTGATCTTCTCAAATTCATGATTGTACAGAGAGTAACTTCTATTTATATGCATTTCTGATTGATGGCTGATCTGCTTCCCCCCCCCCCCAATAGTGCATGTGTGTGTACATTTGTGTGTATAGAGATAGAATCAACTACATAACCATTCTCTTCTCATGATAGCCACGTTTGTTTACTTGGATACCTGGTAATTTGTATCAACAATTTTGAGATAAAGGCTTTGTTGTCATTGTATGTGATGAGGTATATTTAAACAGATATAGCTTGGGCATATTTAATCATATTATTATCCAGGCTTGTGCTAGGCAAATCTTTATGCTGCAAATTTTACAATTATGCTTCCAATGATTTTATGGGTAAAAAATGATGTAAATTTGAACTATTCTCCTATCATTTGTTCATTGCCTCCTTTTTTTGGCTTGCTCTATGGATTATGGATTAATACTGTTAGGTGCACATGTGAGTGATAGCTATCACTATCCCATATTGAAAGGGAATGAGAAAAGTGAGGTGCTTAAATATAAGATGGACCCATAACCAAATAATTTAGGCTTTTGGGTTAAACTGGTGTCCAAACTTGTGTGTAAGCCTTCACGCTTGCAAGCCCATGTATAGGCCTAAGTGACTCTCCAATGCAGATCTCCTCAACAAATACAAGTACATTCTGGCGTTATGTTTCTTGATAGTTTGATGGTTTTGGCAGTGGGTAGGTTTGTACAAGAAACCTCCCTTTTTGTAGAGATAGGCGTGAACAATTAGGTTATGCCTTTGGTGAGATTAGGAATTAGATTGGGCTGAAAAGACTTGATTGGTGATGATATGATGGCCGAATCTTGCTGATTTCTGGAAGAATTCATTTGAATGCAGAATAAAAGGAGGTTTCCCTTTTGGACCTAAATAATGGTATCAAATTGCCCAGCAAAAATGTATAAACGTTTTCTATTCCAGCAATTGGATCTGAACTCCTGTTAAACTCGGTATTTATTATTTGACTTAAAATCATAAAAGATTAAAAAGACTAATTTAGCTAGTAGCTTTCAACATCATATATTAAATCAAGTCAATAGGTTTCATGATCAGCATTTGTGTCAAAAAATTGATTTCTTTCCTTGATGTATTCCTAGAAATCGGCATGTGATAAGCTATAAGACTGGAAAACTTTAAAATAAGATGTCATACTGGCAAGAAAAGAATTCAATGCCAGTCTCCTACATGTGATGAAACTATAACATGAAACTCCTTCACTCTCTAGTTTGACTATTGTTGTTTGCACACTTATGCTACAAAGCTTGCAGTTATGAAGTAAAAAGCATTTTATCTCAGGAACTTATAGAAACATTTCCAAATATTTTGAAATGAATTCAGATTGATCTTCTACATATTGCAGAATCCAACTCCAGGAGGAACCTTATAACGAGGCAAATCCTTGTGTTTCACTAGCCCGTTTGAAGACATCTAAATTAAAAGGAACTGATTTTGTTATTCTGTGTGAATTTCTGTTATTTTAGAATCATAGTACTTGTGGTTGACATGTAGTAGGATAGGCTGAGGATCATGCAAGTCCATTTAATTAACTACTGAGAAATGCTATAGCATTAGGATTATCGATGATTGAGAAACTCTACAACATTAGGATCTTTAACCTGAGTTATTTTCCTGTTATTATTTCTCAGTGCATGGATTACTCTCCTTAGTAGCCTGGCTATGGATGCAATTTTTCTTTAATTCTTTTTAGTATAAAATCTGTTATGCATGATTCTCTTGACACCTGATGCATCTTTTCACCTGGTATAAAGCTTAACTACTACCCATGACATAACCAGACCAAGAGTGCAGTGGTGAGGTGATTACAGATTTGATTGCTCGGCACAGCTCTTATATAGACAATCTTGTTTGCTCTTACTTGTACCCTTTCTCACTGTAAAACTTTAAAGTTTTTGTACGTTACCTCTTATGTGCAAGTGGAGTTCATTGATTATAATCATACACAATGGATTTTTATCGGACTATGATGCTATTTGGACTGGATTCATTTTACTACTATCCAGAATTTCAAAAGCTTCCATGCTGGTTGTTTTGGGTCATTTACACTAATTTTACATCACTGAAGAATGATAATGATGCAAGTATTGCCTCTCATTCAGGATAGCTTTGGTAGACTGAGTGATAGGAGCAAAGAAACACCCAAGGCAATGAAGCAGCTCTCACGGCTTTTCCCAAACAAAGTGACAGTACAGTTGCCTCAGGTATTGTTCATGCATTCAGTTCATAATCTAGACAAGCTTTTTTATTCTCCATCCCTTGCATGCCTTAGCCTATATTTTTGAGCATCCTGGCAGGATGAAGCTTTGCTTGTGGACTGGAAACAGCAGCTGGAACGTGATATTGAAACTCTGAAAGTGCAGGCCAACATTGCTAGCGTTCGTTCAGTGAGTGTTATCTCTTCTGTATCCTGACCTGTTACTTCCAGTTTCATCTTGATTTTCCTACTTTCTACATGGCAGCTGCTTGTCTTGAAATGACTTCCTCTAGTGTATGCGTGGTAGCCAACCTTTATGCAGTTGAAGTTGCTTATAATGATGAGTAGCATTGCTCTCGCCCATGGCATCAAAACACACAGATGCTTCCATGCTTAAAATCAAACATTGTTCTTGTTTGGTTGTCTGATACTGTTGCAGTTTTACTGCTTTTGATGTGCCCCTGCATATAGTCAAATGATGATTCATTTCATACTTGTGTGTGGCTTCCAAACACTCAGATTCCTCCTATCTTAGAAAAATTTTCTATTTAGGTCCTCACATGCTGTTGTGGACTCTCTGCTTTAGATTTGCCTATGAAGAACCATTTTTTTGCCAAGTTACACATGTTTTCCACATTAGATGTTATTCCAATCCTATCTATATGGATCCGTTTGAAGATTTCAACTTAAGCCTTTGCTTTGTATCTTACATTCCCCCCCTGTTATGTTGTTTTAAAGCTTTTTGGTTTTCTAAATTTAGAAATTACAAACTATAATGTTGTTTCTGACTTGTGTTATTTGCGTATTTACATTCCACGTGATGCATGCAGGTTCTTAGCCGAGTTGGTTTGTGTTGCCCTGACCTTGAAACCGTATGTGTTAAAGATCAGGCCCTTGCGACTGAAAGTAAGAGTTGTTGACTCAAGTCTTGCATTTCTTCTTGTCTTCTCTATTTTTATTTATTTTTTGATATTTACTTTAAACTGCAATATTTCAATGGTGCTATTATTTTACTTAAATAGGTGTGGAGAAAATGGTGGGATGGGCTTTGAGTCACCACTTCATGCAATGTTCTGAAGCCTCCGTCAAAGATTCCAAACTTCTTATATCTTCTGAAAGGTTATTTTTTTCTCCATATTTTTTTCCATCATTAATTACGAAATGCCACTCATATCGTGTATTAATATTTTCTTTGATGTATATGCTGCAGTGTCATGTATGGATTAAGCATTCTTCAGGGCATACAAAATGAAAACAAGAGCTTGAAGAATTCACTAAAGGTAAAGTTGATGGCCATATCTATTCAGATGATACTTACCTAATATTTGTTTTCATTACATATTAAATTCACATAGAAGATCTTTCAGGATGTGGTCACTGAGAATGAATTTGAGAAGAAACTTCTAGCAGATGTTATTCCTCCTAGTGACATTGGAGTTACCTTTGACGACATTGGAGCCTTAGAAAATGTGAAGGATACCTTGAAGGAACTGGTTATGCTTCCTCTGCAAAGACCTGAATTGTTTTGCAAAGGACAGCTGACTAAGGTTAATTGCAAAATACAGTCTTTTTTTCCTGCTACATGTATGTGTGTTTCTGTCTTTACAAGATGGTATTCCTTTTACAGCCTTGTAAGGGAATATTGCTTTTTGGGCCTCCTGGTACTGGGAAAACAATGCTCGCAAAGGCTGTTGCAACTGAGGCTGGTGCAAACTTTATAAATATATCTATGTCGAGCATTACTTCGAAGGTACTGATGTGTACATGGTGCACTATTTGTTATTCTGGGAGCTTTCACTTGAGCATTGCGAGTGTTTATTGAAATGTTTGCATCAATATTTATTGCAGTGGTTTGGAGAAGGCGAAAAGTATGTCAAGGCAGTGTTCTCTTTAGCTAGTAAAATTTCTCCCAGTGTTGTTTTTGTTGATGAGGTTTGTGCATTACATCTCCTGGTCGCTCTGATATTCTGATAGTTGATTTTCAAACCCCTACCCCCTGCTTGTCCATGGCCATTGCTGGTAGGCTGATAGATTGGATTCACATTTGTTTCTTCATTTTATCCCTGTTTTTGGTTCCTTTTTTTCTCCTGTTGTATTCAGCGATGTTAAAAGCTAAATTTCCTAAAAGGCCTATAGAATTTCTATCAAATAATACAAAAGCAGTTGCTGGTCATACAACTGAAACATAATAATTAATTTGGAATGATGTTAATGGAATAATTGAATCAACATATATGAACAGTATAGATTTTTTAAGATAACCTTTTGTTATAAGGCCTGCGACCAGCATTTTTTAAGAAAGATAGTGTTTCTTTTGCCCTTATTAGACTGTTGCCCACCATTTCTCTCTCTCTCTGTTTAGTAGTCTTTTAAAGTTCCCAACTTCTCAAACATGTCTTTCCAGATATTTAAGGAAATAAGTGTGAACTCACAACAAAAGGCAATTAACAAAATGCATAAGAGGCTATATTGCATGCCATCATTGTCATCATGGTAATTATAGCAACAACAACTGCATTCGAGTCTGTTTGAAATAGATGTTCGCCTCACTTGGCTTATGTTTGTTAGGTGGATAGCATGTTGGGAAGACGTGAAAATCCAGGGGAACATGAGGCTATGCGTAAGATGAAGAATGAGTTCATGGTGAATTGGGATGGTCTGCGTACAAAAGACAAAGAACGAGTGTTGGTACTTGCTGCCACAAACAGGCCCTTTGACCTTGATGAGGCTGTTATTAGGAGGCTTCCCCGGAGGTACTCTATCTCATGTTTATCTTGCCCTTTTCTTTAAACTAGCACAGCAGCAACATCATTGACTTTCTTCTACAAATGGTTGGCAGATTAATGGTTAACTTGCCGGATGCACCGAATAGAGAAAAAATTGTGAGGGTTATCTTGGCCAAAGAGGATTTGGCACCTGATGTTGATTTAGAAGCTGTTGCAAATATGACCGATGGCTATTCTGGAAGCGATCTAAAGGTTGTTTTACTCTTTACATAGCATTTGATTTTTCCCTTGTTATTTTCCTCTAATCCTCTCTCTCTCTCTTCAGAATCTATGTGTTACTGCTGCTCATTGTCCTATAAGAGAAATATTAGAGAAGGAAAAGAAGGTTTGTTGGACACTGCTACTAGTTTAATGCAATTTTTTTTTTTTTGTATTATAGAAGATGTCTAATTGAAACCCTATATCTAGTTCTTTAAGTGCAATGTGTGTAGATTCTGACTATTGTTACTGGTTGTGGATATGTATTCCATGAAATGTTCCATGCCTAGAAGTCATTTTAGTTCACACTGTTGTGATACAAATTTTGCTCATAATTACTTGCCTGCTTCTTCCTGTTAAGTTGTTAGTGAGCCAAGAAGACTACATTCTTGGAACTCAGGGAGCGGCTACCAGTTATGAAAGTGCCATGTGGTTTATGTTTGTAGATACATTCTTGGAACTTCAGCGTGGCTGCTCCAAATATGACATGGAAGTACCAGGTCCCAGTATGTAATGTGAAGACTTGTCACATTGCCAGTGAACATTTTAGTTAACCATCTACTGCATTTAGGGTTTTCTTTGAAATTCAAATATAGTCGTTTGTTGACTTATAAACTCAAGATGTCCTGATTCAACTTTTGGACCTATTTTAATCATTTTTATTTGGTTGTGCTGATGCTTTTAGACAAATTTTGGTAGGAAACTTAGCGTGATAAAATTCTAAACTACTGGCTTGCTTGCCTTTTCAAATCCTATACATGGTGATTTGACTTTCGCACATGATTTTGTTCACTTATTGGCTATGCATTGACTTTTGGGGGGCGCAAATTTCAGGAAAGAACTCTGGCATTGGCTGAGAATAGTCCTTTACCCATATTGTACAGCAGTGCTGACATCCGCCCTCTCAAGATGGAGGATTTTAGATATGCACATGAACAGGTATGATAATTTAGAACTTATACATTAATTGTTTGGGGTGTGGACTGAGTAGGATATTATACTCATTTCAATGTAGCTTGTTAATTTCACAGCTTGGCTCGGATATGTTCTTTTGGATGTCTGGTCTAGTTTCTCCGTGTGGACAATAGTTTGTTCAAGTCTTCGCTTGGTTGGGAGGTTTTTCTTTTAAGGTTGCATTTAGATGGATGTTAAGGGGTGAGTGAAACATTAAATGAGGTTTGGTAGATGTGTAAAAATTGCATGATGGTGTGGCCCAATAAATGTTAAATTAAAATTTGAATTAATATGACTAAAAATTCTAGTAAATAATGGGTCAGCTATAGTAATGCGTCATAACTTTGAGGAAGAGAGAGCATAATGGGTTATATCACTTAACCCCTTTTGCATAATTTTGTTAATTTATATTCTGATGTTTTAGTCTGGTTGAACACCAGTCAGTCCCTGTACTTTTAAAATCCCCGCAAACCTAAACAACCTTAGCATTGTCATTTGATCATGTCTAATATTCCGTGGGTTGGTTTTAATTTATTCATGGAGGGCGGAGAAAGTCATGAACCTCAGGTCATACTTGATACTTTAATTGCAGGTGTGCGCAAGTGTGTCATCAGAGTCCACAAACATGAACGAACTTCTCCAATGGAATGATCTTTATGGAGAAGGTGGATCTAGAAAGAAGAAATCGCTCAGCTATTTCATGTAGAGATCCTATCTTTATGTATAGGCATTTCTTGTTTAATTTGTTCTTGAGTCGCCTGATTCACCCAAAAGGTGGGGACCTGTATTTTTTGGAAATTCCGTTGCAGGGTCCCCCCCCTGTACCATAGAGTAGGTTTTAATTTATTCACCGCGTTTAGGACTTTTACCAATATTTATTTGCAGGTTACTTGGCCTCAGCTGCTTTTTTTTCTCTTCTTAATTCAATTTCCCCCATCTTGTTAGCATGTAAATACTAGTTTTGATCAATGAATAAAGCAGTTTTTACCTTATTCGCCTCTCGTATCTTAATATTAATTGTGATATATCTAAATTTAAACGATCAGGATCATGAAAAGATGCCCCCCTCTGTTTTTTTTTATCACACAGAAGAGGTTGAAGTTTAAAAACCTTTTGAAGGAGGAGAGATGTTGATGACAGGGATACCTCTCATTTTGAAGAAAAGAGGTATTCGAACGAAAGAGAAATTAGGTCATATTACTTGTTCTTACACATTATCATGAGAATTTCCTCTAGGCAAAGTAAGTAATAATTGTTTTTTTCAAAAAATTTGTTTGAAAATATATTAAAATAAATTTTTTTTTAAAAAAAAATTATTTTTTATATCAATTCATCAAAATAATTTAAAAATATCATAAAATTACAAAATAAACAAACAAGAAGGCGGTCAATGAAAACCAAACAATGGCAAACCTGTTACAATTATTTCCTCGTTGTACTGGAGGCGAAGTACAAAAATAGGAGAAGCCTAGTAGGGCTGGAAAAAGGAATGCTAATACTGCATAAAATAAAGCGTTCCCTCCGAATAATAATTCTATATGAACAAACCAGTCCCACCGCTCTTCTTTAATAGAATAGGGCTAGCCTTTACACCTTAATGGATATCGTCCAAAGAAGATCGGAACTGGACTGCACCGTTATTTTTTCTCCTCGGACTAAGTTTGACGTACTTACCACATCACCAAACCTCATCTCCGTGTTATCTGCACAAAAATTAATTAATTAATTAATCTGTAAACCAAACCCCTAGGGAAATGAGTATATCAAATACATAAGCTAAATGACCAAGACAAGCCAACATAAAATAAAATAAAAAAGTTAAAATCTAATTATAAACAAATTAAATATTAAAGAATAAAATAAAAAAATAAAATAAAAAACAACCATCAAATCAAGCAAGTCAACCAAACTTTGCGACCCGAATCATGCGAATGAGATAGGAAAATGAGTATATCAAATATATAAGCTAGATCATACGACCAAGATAAGCCAACATAAAAAAAAAAGGTCAAAGTCCAATTGTAAACAAATCAAATATTAAGGGA
>Ga0307517_10005056_pt1 | contig 20042 bp, 10 predicted proteins | sample 23_EM_MG_FD_194515 | JGI IMG/M metagenome (GOLD analysis project Ga0307517, IMG submission 194515) | Populus trichocarpa ectomycorrhiza microbial communities from riparian zone in the Pacific Northwest, United States - 23_EM | ecosystem: Host-associated > Plants > Roots > Unclassified | place... | reverse complement strand
TCCTCCCTCCCCCCCCAACAACAACCCCCCCCCCCCCCCAAAAAAAAAAAAAAAAAAAGTGGGGTTCTTAAGGTTGATGGCTGATCATGTGACAGGGAATTATTGGGTTTCCTGTAATGGGTTGTTTTAGGTTGGCTTGTCATAACATCAAAAAAAAAAAAAATTTATTTAATTAATTCAAAGCAGAAAAAAATTCAAAATTTTGCAAAACTACTGTTCAATGCAACGCCAAAAAAATAGAGTCTGTTGAGAAGTTAATTGAAGGACATTACAATTTATAACACGAACTTGGTAAGTCATCCAAATAAATTCTTTTTAATTAGTTCCATTTGAGTTGCATATCTTTGCTGGTGGGCTAACTCGGAACTCGGCTAATTAGATTAACAATCACCGGGTTAAAATACAATGTTATTTTATTTTTGTTTTTTTAAATAAAATTACTTTATATTTGTTTTTTAACTTGTGCCGTGACAGGTTTAATTATCCTGCTGCATGCTTAATTAGGATATATATATATACACTAAAAATTTATATAACTAATAATAATATATAAGAAATGGAATGCAACGTATATATAAAGTTGTTAAAGAAAACGATAAACATCATGTTAGAGGATTGATTATAATTTCTTTTTTTTTCTTTTTAATGTAATTATTATTATAATTTTTTACTTTAAAGTATTTTATTATAATTTTGAATTGTTTTGATATATTTGTATAAAAAATAAAAAAAATTATTTTAATATAATTTCAAATAAAAAAAATATTTTAAAAAATAACCGCTCTTGAAATCCATTCTTTAAATATATATCCATATATATGAAGATGCTACCAAACTCTGACCTCTGACCTCTTATGTCAAATGGGAATTGCTTATTTGGGCATCTGGGGCCATGAGAAGCACTAGGCTTAGGCAGGCCCAATGGATCATTCCTTGCAACAAAGTCCAAATTTCATTTTTAAACAAAGGACCCACCACTACCCGCCAAAATTACGTGGTCCAACATGCAGCACCGTGAGACGATCACCAGGATTGCCATGCATCGCGTCTGCACTTTCATGTATGGTAGGACTTCATCAAGCATATTCAATACCTCTAAGAGCAAAAATGGGAATCATCTCGAGAGCTTAAGAATGTAAAACTTTAACCCACTAATTATTGAATTGAGGTATTTACAGCTTGTATGGGGCTAGTCGTCAGCCAGTCAGTCATTTCGAGATGAGATGACTAAAACGAAACATGTACAGTGTCAGCAAAGAATCCAGCTCCATTGAGATGAATTAGATGTTTCAGTTGCTGATGTCAAAGTATCTTGGATCTTCCGGGAAATGGTAATCTACATTTAACTGCCAAAGAAAGCAAAACAAATTCTAGTAAGACACCAGAAAGAAAATAGTAACATATTTTTTTATTGTCCATTACAGCATTCTCCCACATTCAGAATGAAGACAACTTGCTCTCAAGCATTTTAGCTTCTTGGTGTGTCTCACTCCCACTCACAAGGAAAACTTGCTGGGGTTCTCCCACTTCTGTTGCACTGTGTGGCCAAGTTTTTACTTCCCCTTTTACGCACTGCCCATGTTTCTTGTTAGTTTTAAACTTTTTCCCCATTGAAACTCGACAAGGACACCTTCACTTGGAAGTCATGGAAGAAAGTCTTGAAAGAATTCTTCACACGTGGTTATCTATTCAGAATTACTAAACTAGGATATAAAATCAAGCACGTGCAATTTACCAAATGTCTTGAACTCTAAAACAATGCTACTTGGAGAAGAAAAAAAAATAAAGAAATTTAAGCAGTCTTAATGATGCCAATAATATTTGCTGCAGATGCCCAGCAACCAATTATGATTCCTAAGAACTGGAATTTAATCAGCTGCTTCAACATCCCTATCAATATTTACCAGAAATGAGCATCAAACCTATATATGTACCGTTTCAACTTTCAACACATTGGGGCAATTCATTCACTATTTGTGCACACAGCTAAGTGGAGTGATGACACTTGGAAGCCACATATTGCATGAATTTAAAATCACATACCTTGCCCTCATCAGCATCTGAATGGCGTTGAGGGAACACAACTCTCAAGTCATTGTACAAGTAGAACCTACGCTCCCCTTCCACACCTAAGCTCATCTTTTGTGGTATAGCTATAGGATCAGATACGCATTTCTGAACTGATTTAGAAGACTTCTTCGGTGAAGGGCATAGAAAACGGAGATGAAGTGCATAACGAAGAGCACCACCACCGGGAGTATTTTCATTTATCTTTGAACAACAATGAGCTGGTTTTCTGTCAGTTTTATTGCATGTTTCCACCCCAGCGGACTCCTTCCCTGCAGTCCTCTGGCATTTAGGAGTACTGCAGTTGGCCTCGAGCATCAAAGAGTCCACAGTCACCTTTTCTACAATTCGAGATTGCTTGGGGAAACTCCTGGCATCAACCACATCCAGTATATCACAGGATTCACTTCCTTTAATTTTACTCTTCTGGCCATCAGAAGCTGCAGGGTATACAGGATGGCTTTTCTGTGATACTGGTGACACCTTGTCTTTCACTTTTGTGTCCAAACCCATCTGTCCTTGTTTCAGTTCTGTCGAAGTTGGTCCAGAAGAAGCCAAAGAGACCTTCTGGCGCAGGAACGTCTGCGTTGATATTAACAACAAGAAAGAGGTAGAATAAGTTAAAAATTTAGGTCAAACTATAAACCTTTAGGTTTGTATGAATGTGGCAATGCAAGAACCCAAAAAAAAAAAAAAAAAAACAGCTGCTGGTAGCCTGTTTCATGATTTTGGTTACATCAGAACAAAAACCCTATATTCAATTTGAACAATGAGGAGCTTAGTAAAAAAAGAAAAAAAATTAGGCTCAACCTTCTGATTCTGGTTTCTGAAAAAACTCCATCAAATTGTCTAGCTCATTTTCAAAAGTATAGGTAGCAATCAATTAACAGAATTGTTTAAAAAGTTTTTGATTGGGAAAAGAACTCATTTTAACTCATTCTAGTCACTCACAAATTTCATTATCTAGGAAGGTGATAGCAATCAGGAAACCTCAAGAAACTGAATGCCAACAAATAACCAATTGCTCATGGTGCATCAATTCTCATACTAGATACAAGAATATATGTATTTAAATAAAGCTAAACAGCAAATCATACTTATTACGCCTGAATGTACTAGAGACAATGATCCAAGTGCTACTACATCTTACTTTGGTGCCAGCAGGCATGTCACTCAGATCATAGTTGCAAAAGAATGTGTGAAGAGGAGTTTTCTCCGGATTGCTGATAACCTGAAGAAAGCAAGCCAGTTTGATAGTAAATAACAGACATTTCTTACATCAACAACCCACCTATTAACTACAAAAATCTGCAGCTGCATAAAGTTTGAATGAAACAGAACAAAGATGTCTAATATTGTGATTTACCAGCACACCCACATGCCAATAAAATGTAAAACAAATAAAAGATAAATACTACTCTTCTCACTGCTAAAGACAAAATATAAGCAATAGACCCCTAGAACAGCAAACTCCTAAAAGATGTGATGAAAGAAAGACATTCTCATCAAATTGGTTCATCACGGTCCCTTCCATTAAATGTGACTAAGGTGGAAAAAGGTTCCACCACAAATCAAGAGCATAAACATAAAGAAGACTGCCAAAACATGTAAAACCACATTAAAGGTGGAAGAAACAATTTGAAATTAAGAAATCATCGTTTATCTAAGGAACTCAGGACCACCAAAAAGGTTTGCAGAGAGATATAAAGTACCAGTTGTATTCGACCTTTCATGGGTATATGCAAGCGACTCCTGACAATTTGAGAATCATCATTGCTTAGGCATCTTTTAAATTTTTGTCCCCTACACTTGTTTGATGATGAATTTCTACTAAGATCTATGGATGCATAATACAGTAGATAGCAATCTCCATCTACACTGGTCACTGAAAATGGAAGCTTCTGTGATTGCGGTGAAAAGTTCCCTCCAGTAATGCTTAACACAGCTAGGAAGCCATCAATTCTCTGAAGGTAGAACATGCCATCCAAAAGAATAAAATATCAGATGTTTTCCAAGAAATGAAACAAAAACCAAACACCAAAATACACATATAGCATCACATTGCTACTTACCTGAGTGAATTTTCCACAAAAGAACCGTCCAGACAGTAGTGACTCCTCAAATGAACCAACCAAGGACCTCCTAACAGAAAGACCACCTAAACTTCTCAGGTGCCTTATGCATTGGGCTGGAGCAGATTCTCGACAGAAAGGTGACCAACCTGAGTCAGTAGTGCCTTCCAAGGAAGATGGACAAAACCCTTTGCAGAAGCCAATATCTTCAAATGATCTGCTTGAGATCCTGAACTCTGCTTCTTCAGAAGCAAAGTTAATGCCCGAGTCATTTCTGTCAAATGAATGCCCTATTTTTTCTAAATTCAAATAGCAATCCTCAAATTGGCTCTTGACCTCTCTGCATCCTCCTACAGTTTTCATACTTACACAAGACTTTGGACCTAGAGGAGACAGAGAGAGTGGAGATGAAAATCCCTTTTGGGAGGATACCTTAGACTCTAGGTAATGATTGTGTCCAGGAGAGTAAAAACAATTAATGCAAGAGAGTGCATCATTTTTTTCCAATAATGGACCATCAGTCAAACAAACAGACCTTCTAGCACTATCGTCACATGGCACATTCTTTTGTTCCCAGCAGCCAGATAAGGATCGAGATGGCACACTGATATGAATTTTTCTGCCAACATTTGCTTTCTTGTAGTCATGTGATGCAGAACTTTTGAAATGATCAGCATGAGTAGGGCAACTCATCCGAGAAGTATTGCAGCTGATATCCAAAGACTCACCATAAAATTGTTTTGCAGAAAGCATATCATTTAAAGGTGATGACAGTAACCGCTTCCTGACAAGTGATCCACTTGACTCAGCCTCATTAATCGTGACACCATCAACAGCAGAAGAACACACATGATCAGCAGAAAGAATCTCAAAGCCATTATTTAAAAAACTCATTCCATGTGATTCAAAACCCACAATCCTAGAAGCAGGGATTGGAATATTCCTCCCACTTTTAGGAGTACAACGACCAACTTCATCCACAGAACCAGTTTTCAACCCATGAAAATTGGAAACAACATCCACTGCCCTTCCAAATTCAAATGAATTCTCCGAATATTTCAAAAGATCCAAGGAGGGTTTCCCCTGGAAATCTCCTAATGAGGAAGTCCTAGTATGCCCAACTGTTCGGCCAATATTTCCTCCATCCAATCCACTTATGCCAGCATATCGTGGCGGGCTTTGCAAAAAAGTGCCCAACGATGCTGCTGGAACTTCATTAGCACTATCAGTAGAGGAAACTTGTGGCAAACCCATAACTAAAATTTAAAGAAACTAATATCTACTTATCCAGCACAGCTGAATAAATTATCACTCCCTTCTCTCTGTTTTACAAGAGCAGCATTTTAATTTCACAACATAAATTGCCACCGGCTCAACTTTGCTAACAGATTAGAAACTGCTCCTCTATACTAACTACTGAAAACAGATTCTAGACTCCTAATCCTATCAATGTAGTTGAACGAAAGCAGAAAGAGCATGACAATCAAATGTAAATGAATCCCACCAAACTTTTTCCTTACTATAAAGGAGAAAGTACTATGCATCCACCAAAGGCATCCACCACATTTCACGTACAACTCCTTTATGGGACTGAGCAGCGAAAGCCAAACACACCATCACTATCCAACCATAACGGGTAGCCCAGATTTTTTTACCTCCCAACCAGCAAGCAATGAAGCAACTAGAATTCATAGTCCAACAGAGTGATAGCCTCTGCCTGATAAAAAAGAAGAAGAAAAAAAAGAGAGAGTTAGTTGTCTATCTTGAACAATATGATTTAAACCAGAATTTTCAATGAACTAAATAAATTTCCAATATTTCTCAAGCACGACCACAAAATGAATCCTTAATTGATCAAACACGGATCACCATAACCTACTAATGATCTAATCCAAATTGCAAATATAGTAAACTCCAGTATAAGAGAAGAAAGAACCCAAAAGGACAAAACTACCATCGAGTACACCAAAACTACTAAGACATACAACAAATGTAATCCATTAGTAGTCTAAAGCAGCATAACCATAACCAAAAACAACAAAGCAAAAGTATCCCAGAATCAAAGCAAAGTCTCATCAACAATCTAGTTAAGCCAAAAGATCAAACAACAAGAAATGATTTGAGTTGCAAAACCAACAAGGCAAAGAGAATATATTTAAAGCACATAAACTGATTCCTTGACATGATCAACAAACAAAAACCTCAAAAGGGTTGCTTATAAGGCACACATTCACTTCAACCCCAAGCTGAAACCATCCATCACAAGCAACATTTATTATTTTAAATTAAAGCAGCATATTTTATCATCAAAACCCATAAAAAGATAACCAAACCCGGAACAAAATTTAAGCTTAATCATCAAATAAGCAAAAAATAAAAATAAAATAAAAATTGATGATTGTTTCAAGTTAAAGCAGCGTATTATTAAAAAAAATTAAGAAAAACCTAGAGACCAATCAGAGTTTAATCATCAAAATTATCAAAAACATAATTAAGTAAATTTTAATCACATGAATGTGAAAGCCACAGCAATCTGATTAACAGACCCACCAAAAGAAAAGGTGAGCAAGGATTCTGATAGATAAGTAATTTCAAAGATGATCTTCCATATAATTCAATAAAATCAAAATCTCCGTCCAGATCATATCAGCAATATATATGCTATAAGCAACTGAATTTCCAGATAAATAAAAATTAAAACAGGAGAAGTGTATATTTATTGGTGACTTTTTTTTTTCCCTTTTCTGTATTGGGTTTTTGATAGAGAGAAAGTGGGTGTGAGGAAGTTGTAGAAGAAGAAGAAAGGAACAGAAGAACCATGCCTAGGGGCATGTTTATAATCCCAAGAAAGAGAGAGACAGAAGAGTCATTACATTAGCATAATCCACCTTCCGTTTTGTTACTTTTCAATTCATTTCAATTTCATGGCTGTAATTTCAAAATTAAGCTCTCTTTGCGCCACCTCTTCTTCACTTCCACTTCTTTCCTATGCCATAAAATTTGCAAGAAACTTACTTTAGATGCTTTTTTTTTCTTAACCTATGCTACTTTACATTACTTATTCAAAACTTAAACACTATTAACTTAATATATGATTGTTCTGTGGTGGTCGAATTATTTTTTTCATATAAAAAAATATCTTAGAGTTATTAATCATTTTCTAATAGAAAAAAATTGTATGGGAATTAATTTGATGCGACTCAGTCATCTTGATAGGTCCAAAAACAACCTGAATAACCGGTAAAAACATAGTTTAACTCAAAATAAATATTTAAAATGAAATTTCTTTTAATAAACATTGAGACGATAATATATTTGATCTATTCAAGTCCACCCGGGTTAACTTGTTAATTTGCATACCAAGTCATGATATTATAATAACCATATAAAAAGCAAATCAAAACAAATTACAAAACCAATTTCTAATAAACTCAATATTGAATGATGAAACAGGAAAAAAAAATTAAAAAGACAAAAAAAAATTATCTGAGTCAACTTAGGTTAATTTGTCAAACTCCCGATCAGGGTCATGAGTCCGAGATAACCTAATAGAAAACAAATTGAAACAAATTATGAAGTCTAATTCTTAATCAATCTAATGCTGAAAGATAAAATTGAAAAAAAATGATTAAAAAAGGGAATAAAAACAACTAGGATTAATTAGGGTTAACTCGTCAAACCTGTGACTTAGGTCATAAAATAAGGGTAACCTCATAGAAAGTAGATCAAAATAAATCATAAAGTCTAATTCGCTATTAGCTTAATGTTGAATGATAAAATCGATAGCAAAAAAAAAATCAATTAGAAAAAGAAAAAAAATACTAGAGTTAACCTATCAAACTCGTTGTTCAAGTCATGAGTATGTGATAACCTAATAAAAAATAAATTAAAAAAATATTATATAGCTCAATCCCCAATAAACATAATGTTAAAGGATGTAATTGAAATTAATATATATATTAGAAAAAATTCATTACCAATCAAAATTTTAATTCAAAAATTCATTTTTATCCTCCTACTTTCTCTTTTCAACCGTCACAATCCCTATAATTACCAAAAATTAAACTTTGATCCAAAAGTTTAATTTCATTTTTTCTCGGTTGTTAGGTTTAAGATAGAAGAGAAAAATTCATTGGATTCCGGCAAGGAGAGAGAAAGTCATCGGTTGACATCGTTTATAAGCACTAAAAAGATTAATTTTGGTGTCAACAAGTTTGATTCGATAAGAGAAGTTCAATTTTACTCCGCTATCTTGTGTTCTTAGAACGTATCTTGGATTTTTTTAGCTTGATAAATTAGTTTTTTTTTTTAAATCAACCAAACTCTAGGTAAGAGCAAATGACAATCATCTATCCTTAAAAAAAAAAAAAGGTGCGGATGATAAGTTATCCGCCCTTTACAAAAAAAAGAAGAGCTTAAGCCCTAGGCCAACCAGGCAAGGCTTGCGCACCTAGCCTTTTAGTTATTTATTTTTTTGTCCTACAATTTTTTTTCCTTCCAATTACATTCTTTAACTTTTTTTATGAAAAATATTTTCTTTATTTTTGTTACCATATATTTAGCTAGAAAATAAAATTTTAAAAATAAAATTATTAGACCTAATGAAGTCCATGACCTAAATAATGGATTCGTTGGATTTAAGCTACGAAAATCGGGTCAATCCAATATATTGTTGTCTTTTTTTTCATTTAATTTTTGTTTCGGTTTCTGAATGATGAATTGGTCTCAATTTGTTTTTTAAATGGTTATCACAGTTTCAAAACTCAAGTCGCATGTTGGATATGTTAATTATGATTGATCCAGATTGATTTAATACATCATCATGTCAAAAAAAAAATTAAATTCATATATTTAGATTCTTTTAATCATCTAGTTTTTTTTTTTTTTGTTAAAAATATTTATTCCGACCCATGAGATATACGAAACAATAACCTAGTTTATGTCTATGACACAATAATAAATAAATAAATAAAGTTCTCCAATAGCCTGGTCGTTCAAGATTCAATAACACCGAAAGGGGAGACCCTTGGAAACAAAAACCCAACAAACAAGTTGGTGGAAGTCACCACTTACCCCATCCCATGCCTGTCATCAAATCATCAATATCTGGATCGAGTGGATTTTGACCCCTCCAAATGTTCAATCACACCAAACCTACTATGATTAGATCTTTTTTCTTTTTTCTTTTTATTTATTTTTTATTATCCTTTAAGATATGAGGCATGCTATGGCCGTCTCGTCTTGTAGAATACAAGAATGGTGTTGAATCAAAAACAAAATACATGAATTATGTTGAGGCAGCACCTCATATTATCAGCGGTGGGAGGCTAAAATTGTGGTCGTTTTCATATTGCATTACTTGAAACTGTCCTGCTCCTTTTTCATCAACATCAAGAGAGATGAGAAGCTACCACGTTGCATTGATCTGTTTATTTTAGCAAGTACGTGGCAGCTAATGATGGTCACATCCCCCGTCTGCTTGTCTTGGTTTCGCACCTTTTTTTCTTCTTTTTTTAAGTGAATATTAGCTAAAATAATAATTTGCTCAAATTCAAGACTTATTTTTTCGAGATAGTGAATAATAATAGCAATTGAATTACATTTTATTTGCGGCGATGTACTCCTTCAGCTTTTTATGCTGCCCATTGACACAAAATATTCGTTTAATATTATTGTAGTTTTCATGATTGTAATTTAAAAAAATATATTTTTAGTTGTCATATGTGGTTGCGCAACTTCAGGGGTCAGGAAGTTACCATCAAGTTATTTGATTCAGGGTCGATAGAAGAGCCGACAAGTATACTAGTTTTTATCAAAAATTTCAAGGGCAAGAGACTAGTTGTGGCTAAAGAAGATATTAATACCTTCAGCGCACCTTACCTGGGATAGGCTGCATTGTGTGGTCTAGATATGATTTAAATGTTTTGATGGGTTTCTAATTGGTGGTTTGTTTATGGCTCAGGAAAAACAAATTACTCTTATGAATAAATCTGACATTTCAAATTTATCATGGGTTCGTAAGCCCAAATAAATTCTTATATAAAAGGGTTCATGTAGGTGCCCTGACAGGGTTCACCTATCCTGGAAGGCGAAAGAGTTTTCTACAACTCTATATTGTGGAAAAAAAAATACCTCCAATTAAAATTGGTGAATATTAAGAATAATTATGATAATTTTCTAGTCAATTCCTAATATTTAAATACTAGCTTACTTATAGGTCCAATATTTATACTAGAATATTGACTATTAATTCTCATGATTTAAAAATTTTAGGGGTTATTGAAATATTAGTCAAATCCTTGAGGAATTTTATAAATTTGTTGTAACTTTTTTTAAAAAAAGCAAAAAATTATATAGGTATTTTTTTTCCTTTTTTTAAAAAATACAATTTTTATAAGAATTGGGTTGAATGCAACAAACAAAAATTATTTTTTTTATATTGCTATTTTTGTTATTTTATTTTATATTTTTGTAAGGCCATGTTTGGCAAGACCCATTTTTTTCTTAGAAAAACTACCAAAAACAAGTTTAAGGGTGTGTTTGTCAAACATCTCCATAGGCCAGAAATCCTTTTATAAAAAAAAGTAGCAAACCAAACAAAATCTTAAATATCTGACCCGATTTTAACCCGACCGGGTTGACCTGAAAACAAACAAAAAACAATGACCTAAAGTCAAAACATATTAAACATAAGAAGAACATAAAAATTCAAAATTTATTGGATAAAATGGATCAAATATAAAATAAATGAAGAACATGAACAACATTCAAGCTTAAATCCAGCAATGTGTAACCTAAACCAAACCAGATTTAAAGGAAAAAAAGACCATGGTTTCATTCGCAAGCATGCATAGATCAAGAATCAAGCATAGAAAACCATCAATTATCACTCAAAAGCCACAATTTGATCAAAATATATTTTACACAATCGAAAGAAACCTAGAATCTTAATACATGAATATGTGGTATTGATGCATTTTAAATCTAGATTATTTTCTAATCAAGTTGTTTGAAGGTTTTAGTGCAAATAAACGGTCCAAATCATAGAGTTAAAATAATGTTCTTTCAAAAAACACGAAGAACATTGCCTTAGAAACCCAAAACTCGCCTAGAAAAAAGCCAGCTACTGTCAAACCTAAAATGATCATTTTAAGTCTCTAAAACATGCTTTCTTAATTCCAACAATCATATTATCAATGCCAAGCATAGTTGAAACAAAAGAAACAAACAAAAACAACAAATCGTCATAAATATGCATTAAGTTTCATTTTCCAAAATTGCCAAATCAAAACAGCAAGCATGCTTAACCAATCTAGGATTCAAAATTGACATTTTAACATTCCATAGGACTAAACCAAAGCTTGAGAGTATGGAACCATGTATTAACCAAACAGAAAAACATCAATATCATGTTGTCATATTTGGCAGATTTCAAATAAAACTAAAATGCAATCTTAACATACTAAGACACCAATCTTTACGTCAATACATTTTAAAAAATTGCATTAAACAATAAAAAGAGGATCCAACAGTCCTCATGGACGCCACATTCAAAGTTTGTAAAAGACACCTTCTAAGCTTGAAATCTTTAATGCGAGTAGATTTTTGTTGCTGCTTTTCTTTCTCCTTTCTTTAAAACAGCAAAACCAAACCCTTGAACCTTTTTTGAGCTCTTGAACTCAATATTAAATCCCTTAGACCTTAACCAAATTTATCCCCTTTTTTTCTCTCATTTTAGGTACGATTTCCTCTTTTTTGATAGGTTGATTCAGGGCTTTTAAATGAGTTTGTTAGGGTTCTAACAAACTAAAACTAGGCTTGTTTCATCATAGGATAATTGGTTTTGGATCTAGGTGGTTTTGATAAAATTTGGAGGCTAAAGTGAAGTGTTTTAGCCCTTTGATCTCGAGATAAGTGTTTTCAGACTTTGATAAAAACCCTCTAGGAGTTTTTAAATGTTAACACAAAAAAAGTAGGGTGGTTTTGTGCAAATGAGTGTCTCAATTAAGGCTGACTGAGTTGACCACTTTCATGACTTCGTCAGAGCAACTCCGGCGTCATTGTTGCTTGATATCACATAAACTTGGTAGAGGGGGTGCATACTTTTATATTGGATCCATTATTACTTAATTTGGAGGTCTATGGTTCCATATTTATTCATTAAAGGTGTTAACCTGATCAACATAAAAGTCTGAAAATGTAATGATAGTTGATCGGAGATAGGATGTTGTTGAGATCATTAGAGAAAATAGGATGTAAACGTTTAATTTCATGGAAATAAGGTTGTAGAGTGGGTGTTTCTCAGTTGAATAATGGTGGTTATAGCCTTAGAGGTGATCGGAAATGTCACATGTCTTCGTCTGAAAGTGCCTACTCGATTAGTCAAAATTGTCAAAGAATAAGATACATAGCAGTCGAACAATGCGTCGTCTAGGATAAACCTTACAAATTAGAATTTTTAATTTGGAAATTTTCAATTTAATCCATCCTTTTCCAATTTATTTTAATTTTACTTGTAATTGTCTCTTGAACTCTTAATTTTATGCAGTTTAACCCCTGTTAAACTCGATTTCTAGACCCAAAGTTAAATGCCTTTCATAACTAGTCCTTGGTTTTCAATTTGTTAATTGGACCCCTAATTGACCATCAAACTTTCAATTTTTTTTAATATGGCCCATGATTTCACCAATTTCAAACCCTGAAGTCCCTCACTTCTTACAAGTTGGTCTTTGGTTTTAGATTTCTTCAATCAAGTCCCTAATTATCCATCAAACTTTAATATTTATGCAATTAAGCCCCTGATTTGATCAAATTAACCCTTAAAAATTACAATTTGACCCCTAGACTATAAATTCTTCTAATTAAAACTTGAATTAACTTCAAAAATTAATTTTTTTTGCAATCAAACCCTTAATAATTTCAATTAAACCTTGAAAAAAAATCAAATTCAGCCCTTAAACATACAATTTTGAATTTTCCTTTCTTAATAAGGTCTTCATTAGTAGAAAATATACTGTCAAATTTTTTAATTTTATATATTTTAATCCTCGTCAACCAGTCTTTGGCATTTTCCTAAGCATTCTGGTATATTCTTCCCACTGATATATATATATATATATATATATATATATATATATATATATATATATATATATATATATATATATATATTTTTTTTTCTTCCAGCATGTTTTGATTTTTGTATTTTCTTTTCCTTTTTTTTATGTGGGCCCCTAAAATGGATAACAACATTAGTTATGATTTTAAAAAAAATAGATTTAAAAAATGTATTTAATTAAAATTATTGTGAGATAGGTTTTTGCATGCAAAATAAATAATAAAAAAAAAGCTAATACAATATCAAAGAGAATCCTAGAAACAATACTATTCTTTTAAGCTGGACATGTCTCTACGGTAGAAGTCCAATAATTAGCACATTTTGTTCCGGGTGGGTGGTGATGGTAGCATTAGTGTATGTATTTTAGCTTTGGCTATAGGAATTAGCATGCACTCTTTAAGCCATAATAATTTAGATTTGCAACTAGATTTTTGGTATGTTTTACATTGAGAGTTGGATAATTTTTTTAAATATAAGAAAAAATATCTAGATGTTGCTAATGTTTTTTCTAATTGAAAAACAAAATCATGTAAAGATTGACCCTATCGACTTAGTGGGTTCAAAGACAATTTGGATAACTAGTAAAAACATAGTTTGACTCAAAATAAATATTCATGATGAGATCTTTTTTATAAATATTGAGACAAAAATATATTGAATTAATTCAGATCAACCGGGAATAACCTGCCAATCCACTTGTCAGGTCATGAGACCATAATAACCTCATAAAAAATAAATCAAAATAAATTATGAAATTCAAATTTCAACCCGACTCTTTGATTAATATTTAGTCAATTTGCTAAACTCGTAACCCAAGTTATGGACTCCACTTGGTTGATTTAATTTTTTATTTTATTATACAACAAAAAATATAAAAGCTATTTACCATCAACTTAATGCTAAAAGATAAAATTGAATAAAAATCCCTCCTCTACATGATGGACTTGAAGAAAAAAAAGATTAAAAAAAACAAAAAAATAATTAAGGAAAAAAGTTCGGCCATATTAGGCTGGGCTTAGCCTAAAGAGCCAAACGCATGGGCTTGAAGGAGGCCCACACGTCTGACCCATCCTTTTTTCTTTTGCTTTGTATAAAGGGTCGTCCACCCTTTTTAAAAAAACAAAAAAAAATAGACATCAAGTCATTTATGTTTTTTTTAAATCAAGTTGTTCATCTGGCACAATTCAAACCAACAACTTTGTAGGTGCTTCGCGTGCTTTAACCAATTGAACTAAGACACCATTTTGTTTTAGAACACATAAAATAATATATTAACCTTTTTTTGTTTTTTGGGAAAATAATATAGCACCTCCAAGTTTTGGACCCGTAATCTTACATTACTTCCACGCGTTAATCATTGAATTACAACACAAATTTAATTTAAAATGATTAAAATATATATTAACTCGGTTTGATGTTAAACTGACTCTCAACTTATTTTAATTGTTAGTATAATATAATATAATATAATCTCCCTTCTTATTATATGATGTTACATTTAGTTGTTATTTATCATATGTATGTTGCAAGTTTTCCTAAAAATCTAAAAGAAAAGTCACTGGATTTTTTCTTAAGATAATTTCATCATGAATGATGTTTTTATCATAATATTGATGTATGTTAATATTTTAATTTTTCTTACCATTTTTATATGATCTTTTAATATTTTGTAATGGAACATATAAACATCAAATGTTATTTAATGGGAAAATGGAAGAAATGCCACAAATGAGATATTAATCAAAATGCTATATGATTTAGAAGTTGAAGTCTGTTTGATAATGCGGGTGCATGATGTCTTTTTTAATTTTTGACATCAACATATCAAAACAATTTAAAAACACCTAAAATATCAATTTGACATCTTTTTAGGCAAAAATCACTTTGAAAATCAGGTTCGACCATAAAAACAAACACTTCTGAATTGTGAAAAGAAAAAAACAATAATTCAAGGGATGACAATAAAAAAACCTATAATACAAATGTGTTTGTATAGATTATCCAACGTTATTTGATCTAAAGTGAATTGAATGGTTTGATTAGAAACATGACCCTACTAGTTTGGGTTAATAATAAAAATTGGATATGTAAGAGACCTAATTAAAACTAGTTGGTTAAATTGGTTGATCAACCTAGTTTTTTTTTCAAGGAAAAAAGTATATGGAATTTGAACTTGTAACTTTCTATTTTTTAAAATTATGCATTTACCACTTTACTTTATTTATGCTTCATATGATACAAAATATGAAAATATTATAATATTGGTGATCCAACAATATGCTAATAATATGATGATCTAATCCAAATCAAGTTTAATAACATTGAGATTAGCCCTTTAATTTAACATGGGTTGTTTGCTATTTTGATTTATTTGGTTATTTTGATTTCATGATCATGTGATCGGTGCTCATTTGTGCAAGGATTCAGAGTTTAATTTTTATTCTATTCAAGACTTTTTATTTATATGAAAATCAAGAAATTTATGTAAATTTTATTTCTTATAATATAATTTAAGAATTATAAAGCTAATGAAGGAGCATACTCAATCCCTAGAATGTTTTTAAGTTTATAAGCGAATTTCCTCTTTTTTAATATATCGATGACTCCTTCGCTTAAACTCATGTATTAAATTTACAATAATAACTATCTTTCGAGAAATTTTGAAAAAGAAAAGACAAAAGTAAAGAGAGAAGAAAATCTTTATACTTGTGCGAAAATTATAATTAATTTGCAATTGAATTTTTAATTGTAAAAATTGATATTCAACTATCATACTTGATATTTTTAATTGTAAAAAATTTTCAACTGATATTTTGTAAGAAATATCGTAATTGAATTTTTGCAATTAATTAATTAATTTACTACTATTATGGTCAAAATAATAGCAATTATTGTTTGCATTTAATTGTGAGATAATTTGTTTATGATGAAATGAGTATTTTTATTTTACAAAATATATCTTTAAATTTCTTTATGTTGTGTCATTATAGTGGTATTATTGTTCCTGATACGAATAATTGTAGCACTTATATTTGCGGAAATATTATGTTCTTGAATGGTACTAGAGACATGTCATTTGAAGATACCAAAAAATATATATGTGGAAGACTTAACTTGAATTATAATGATGTTGAAATAGATATTACTTAGAGGTGTCTTGTTGGGAAATATCATTATTTTTTGATATCGATTGCATGTGATATGGATTTTAGAAATATAATGAAAATGTTCGTCCAAGGTGGAATGAACATGATGGAGTTTTATGAGTAGCCAACCTAAACCTAGTAGCTCATAGAATGTGGAGCATGGAGATACTAATATATCTATACCCATATTTGCTCGGTCATTTAGACAATTATTACATTTAGCTGGTGCCGATACATCTAGGACATTGTAAGATAAGGTTATGAGAATTTGTGATGAAAATAGCATTAAAACTATATATTATGATCAATGTAGGTATGACTCCTCCGATCTTAGTGATAATGAAGATGAGGGTGTTGTGAGTTTAGTTGAAACATTAGATGATGATGATGAGGCCTCTTGTTCTAGATTTTCGTCATGATATTGGAGTTGATGATATCGTTTGTAATGATTGGTCTATTTATTGTAAAAAATCATTGGCAATGGTGATTTGATTATTAGACAAGATTTCATAACTAAAGATGATTTGGTCAATGTTGTTAAGCAGTGACACATTGCACATTCACTTGAATATCGTGTTTAAGTTTTAACATTCAAATCAAATATTTATTTAATTATAATGTGTTCACTCACCTGAATGTTAATGGTACTTATATGGGGGATACCATAAAAAAGTCAAATTCCTTTAGAGATAGCAAAGTTTTGATGTTAAATTTATTGCATCAGCGGTTGCAACTCTTATTCAAGATAACCTCGCATATATTGTTTCTAGCATAGGAGAAGAAATTAAATTGCACTACAAGTTTAAAATTTCTTACTATAAAGCATGAGTTGCAAAACAAAAGATACTTAAGGAACTTTATGGAACGCATGAGGACTCATTTGAAAAGTTACCTAGATTGTTTTTTGTATGTTTTTTTGTACACAAAGTTATGGTTGTGGGAGCATTTACACTTGGAGCGACAACGAATGGAGTCTAAACCTGTTATATCTATACAGGTTTTGGAGGTTGATCTAGAACTTTCATTAGGATACAAGTACTATGTTATTGAATATACAAATTATATTGTTTAGATTAAGAATATTTTTCATGGAAACCTTATTTAATAAGTTTCAATACTTATTTATTAACAAATAGTGTGAGAGTATATATTTTGAAAATAATCCAACCCATTTTCTGTCATTTTATCATAGTGAGTTAGATAGATAATGATCAAATCAGGTACGTTAGTAAATTATAATAAAGAAATAATTGCTTGCATTAATGTTGGTAAATGATAAGAAAATATTGCTTGTGATGATGTTGGTAAATGATGAGAATTAATTACTTGTGTTGATGTTTAATTTTTAGATATTGATTAAATATTGGAAAATAATTGTTTGCGTTGATATTGGTAAATGTTCCAAAAAATATTGATTGTGTTGATGTTGGTAAATGATGAGAATTATTTTCCTGCATTGATTCTTGATTTTTTGTATATTTACACATAGATGAAATAATTGTTTGCATTGATATTGGTAAATGTTTTAGAAAAAATTGATTATGTTGATATTAGTAAATGATGATAAATAATTGCTTGTGTTGATGTTAGTAAATTATGAGAAAATATTGTTTGTGTTGATGTTGGTAAATGATGATAAATAATTGCATTGTTGATGTAGAAATTTTATGTTGTTATGACAAATAATTGCATAGGTTGATGTTGATAAATGATGGAAAATAATTGCATTATTGATGTTTTAATAGGTTGTGTGGAATCCTTATTCAGAAGATGATATGACAGTTGCTCCTATTATTACACATTGATCATAGACTTATAGACATCAATTGTACCCCTCATATTTTTTTGAGTTTGTTGAGATGTATTACCTAAACCGTGTAATGCGACAATTTAGCTTTAAGCAGCACATCTCGTCTGACATATATACGAGCGATCAGTTGCATTCTATTAGTCTTTCGGGTAGGCACACTGATTATAATTGGATGATTAACCATCTCTAAAGTATATCGATGTGGGATGCATGAAAAAATTTTATTTTTAAAGAGGTGCATCTTGTAATTTTCAATAAGGAATACATGGATAAGTACTTGAGTATAACACGTTGAATCATTACACCAAACTCAGTATAGGTTCCTCCACGCGAAGAGATGGAGTATGAGTCACATGCACTTCAGATTCAAAATATTAAAGTATTTGTAACTTTTTATAGGCTTCGACAAAACTGTTGCATTTTATCTATGGATTAATAATTTCTATTTTCTTCATAGTAGGTTAGATAGTTGTTATATGATGATCAACGTGTTGCGACTAATCTTCGTGATCTCGATGATGATGATGATGATGATGATAGACTTGCTTGCTATTATGCATCTTCTTGGTTCCAGACATGTTGTACTACGCTTAACCTGTTAGGAAAGACATTGAGCCTAGATGATATTGTCTTAGAGGATAAGACTACACAGACATGTGAAAGTCATGTTATTGATGAAGTTGGTCCATTCACTCGTCGCAAAAAACATAAATAGGCTCAGATATGTTATTATATTGTGTTATTTTTTAGTTAAAAGTTATTTTTATTTTTATTATTTTTATAATATTTTTTTAACTAATTATCATGTTTATTTTAAAATCATGCATTTCATACTTATTTTATATAAGCATGATTTAAAATTATTAATTAACATGTAAATATGTGCACAAGTTGTTTAAAATTTCAAATCATACATTAACAACATAAAAAATACATATAAATAAAATAATATTTAAAAAACACCTGTATTAATTTGAGATTATTATTAATAAATAAAATTGATGTTAAAATATCACATTTTTAATTATTTGATAATTAAGTCTTGTTTGAACTTCAGTTGTGGTGATTTAGATTTTGTTTTATGTAAAAATTAAGATTGAAACGGACAACTTAACACAATTACAATTATTATTAATGGTTGTATAATATCTGTTCACAACCGCTATTGTTATTAACTGTTATTTATAAATGATATTCCTATTATAACAACAGTTAGTCAAATTATGCTATTTTTTATTTTATTTTTTTTCTTGTATTATATCCCAAAATATTTTATCAAATTATGCTATTTTAGTTAAATACCCTATTCGAATCTTCATTCTGGTCTGTATCCTTGTACCCGAAATTTCAAGTGATCAATCACATTGAACCACATCAGCACCCTACTACCCGTTAAAAAAACGTTAAGAAATTCTTGCAGTCATTTTTATGACATTGCGGTGGCCTCACACTCATATTCATTGCAATCAGTCAAAGTCAAACAATGGATTTTCTCCTCTCGGGGTTAAAAAGGGAAAAACAATTTGTATTCTTGAAATTAGTAGAAGGGGTAATTACATCATGGAGATGGAGGTTACGTATCTAGTTTAGAAGGTGGTTGAAAATATAATTATTATAGTGTTTTAAAATATTTTTTATTTGAAAATATATTAAAGTAATATTTTTTGTTATTTTTTAAAAATTATTTTTAATATTCACATATCAAAATAATTTAAAAATATTAATAAAAATATTAATTTAAAATAAAATAAAATATCAATTTTTTTTCAGAAAAACTTCTAAAACAAAAACAACAAACAAACAGTAGGTCGTTCAAAACTACAGTATTG
>Ga0307517_10005055_pt1 | contig 20042 bp, 26 predicted proteins | sample 23_EM_MG_FD_194515 | JGI IMG/M metagenome (GOLD analysis project Ga0307517, IMG submission 194515) | Populus trichocarpa ectomycorrhiza microbial communities from riparian zone in the Pacific Northwest, United States - 23_EM | ecosystem: Host-associated > Plants > Roots > Unclassified | place... | reverse complement strand
GTGGACTAACTTTCGTGCAAAACGTCCCGTTACTTTCGACCCACTCTTCCGACAGCCTGTCTTCAAGTGTCTGTAACTTTATGCGCCGTCGTCCGATTCACCTGCTTCCACTTGCATAAGGTGCCCGAAGGTCTCCCCTCATATATCCTGTGAACAGGATCCGGTCGGACGGACGGCCGCGACGTATACGGTGTTATAAGGTGTGTTCCATTGATAGTGGTCTTTGGTGTCGGGACGCAACTACCCAGGCGGCCAGTGATGACGCGCCGTCCCAACGCCGGGGCTGGAGGGGGGTGTTATCTGTTTCTTTCGAAGTTGGTATGCGCCAAGGTAGGGTAACTTTGCCCTGTAAATCCTTACGGGGAGTCCGTGCGCCTAACAAGACCAAAATTGAGGGTTGTCGAGTTATGATTACCCAACCACTGTTGATTGGAACAGTCTTTCCACATATTTGTGGAGATAGGGTAGCTCAAAAATCCGCAATTTTGGTGTTTTTTGGCCTCTGTCTGATTACCAAACGACCCCGATTGGGGACCAGGATCATGTAATCGATCATGACAGTCGCTCATATAATCGATCATTACTGCCACATCCATAATTGCTTGCTCCCATGACTTAATCGTGATTTGGTAGAGTTACGTACTGGCAAATGTTGGATAATGGGCGATGGAAAATGATTTGAAAATCTTGTTGTGTAATGGGCGGAGTTGGAGGTCTTATATGGGAGTTTTAACTGGCACAACCATCAGACCAAGTGGTTTTTCTCTTTGTTTTGCGGACAACTGTAGTCCAAAAACTGACGTCATCGTTGAGAGAAAAGGTACCACCACTCCACCATTCCCAAATCCACTAATCTCTTCCATCACCTGCCCAGCAGTTGAGAAAATAGGGGGACATATGCCGGTACATTGGTGGTACTCGTACTCTGGAGGTGGGCACGGGCAAGTGCTGTTGACGGTGGCGCCCGCTGGAGCTGCTCACTTTGCCAATCCTCCACTAGGGGTTGGAATGTTGTTGAGTTCATGCCTTTGGAGTATTCTATAATATTATTTTTAAATTTCACGCGTTTCCATATATTCCTGCCTTCGGCTGATATGAACCTGCTGTCGTCCATGCGCACTGAGCCGGCACAATGTCTTGGTGATAAGTGGCTTGGAAACTGGGTGTTTGTTGAGTGATCTCTTGTGATCAGGATGGATATAGTAGTGTTCCCAACCGGCCGGGGGGGTGGGTAAGTACGCCCGGGCTTAGCGTGAGTCTTCAAAAATGACCTCAGTCCTGTAGTTTGACGGCAGGGCCCTGCCGTCTTAATGGAAATGATAATATCTGGGAAGGCTCAGCTGTATTTGGAATTGACGGGCATCCTCTGCAGGGCCCGGGTGTTATCCATAAGGCCTGGGGGTTATTTACAGTGCCAGACCAATTAGCCATAGGGCTCAATAAGTATTGTGCACACAAACCTAAAGTACTAGGGCAAAAGTATTCGTCTGATTGGTGGTTACCGAGCGACACCTCACAATATCCAACCCCTACGATCAACCACCCCTCAGCCACAATGCCTGCCCTTAAGAAAGGCTACCTCACTAAGTTTGAGAAAGGGCAGATTGTTGCTCTGAGAAAAAACAAATCTTTTTTTTTCAGAAATTGGAGAGTTTTTACACTGTCCTAAAAGTATCATTCTAAGTTTCCACAATCACTTTCAAAAAAGGAGTAATGCAAACACTGTCCCTAAACCTGGAGGACCAAGAATTATCACTCCCAGAATTTGTCGCTGCTTGGTCAGAGAGTCTAGGAAGCCATGCCACCAGATCTTATCACAATTGGGCAAGGATATTGTATCTCAGACCTCCCTTCCTACAGTAAACATCAGGAAAAATTAATTATGTATCTAAGATGCAGGCACCAGGTCAGGAAATATCCAACAATGTGTTGCTCTCCTTGGGGTCACGAGCTTCTGGACACTATTCCCAAGACTGATTGTGTCCTAACATAAGGCTGGACCTTAACAACCTACTGGCACCTCCCCATATCCCCTGCCTTTCTCCAGCCCCATATCTCACATGCTCATGTCTCTTTTGCTGTCTCCCATTTCCGCGGTTTCCAAAGGCCTTCCCAAGTTAAGGCCTTTTTCTTCTGCTTTAGGGCATGCTCATAACACCTTGTTTGGTGCCTACTACCTACTGGCACGCAGATATCCCCATAGTTATTCCTTCCAGTGTGCCTCCTGATAGTAGGCTTGTGCATAATTTGTTTGTTTCTGGATGTTTGTATTCCTCGATGTCTATATCTCGATATATCTATCTATTAAACATGTTTATTCTCTAGTCATGATCATGATGCTACATCGCGGTTGGGGAGGAATGTAGCCCTCATCAGGGCTATGTCGCTCCCAAACTTTATTTTATCAAGCCCCCTCAGTGATACTAATAGATCTTGTTAAACGTGCTTAAATAGATTTGCCTGTGGACAAGCCAGTGCCAGTCAGGCTCAAGTATGAGATGCGCCAGGCCTAAGATGGTCCTGATATCCACAATTGTGAGCAATGGGAATAGCCTCTCTCAGCTGAAAGGTAGGCTAACAGTTTGCATCCGATGGACATCTACAGTCTACCATGGTCATCAATTGAACCCCAGCGAGGTGATAGAGCATATCCTGCTGCATTTAGACTGACCACGTTAGCAAAAGGCCATCTGGCATCAGTTCCAGTGGTGTTGCATCCTCACACCCAGAGTGTGAACTTTGTGTCCTGTGCATTCTGGGCATTGTGTATTCACGTGCCATATATGGTTGTGTCAGGCACATTTGGACACTTTTCTCAATTCTGGGTTCCGTCAGGACACATGCAACAATGCCGCCCCGGGCCTGCCTCCTATACATCCAGACTGCAACCTCAACACCATCGAACTGTTGGGTGGTAGCTTCAGGATGAGTGGTTCTGACAGGTATGGCCAACAGTGTCTGTATCAGAGAACTCGCTAGGAAGACAAGTGTAATATCTGGTCGATAAAGGGAATACTCTTCATTCAGATAGTCAAGGTATTGGTAATGATAAAGTAGAAAACCTATTATATTGATAAGATCTCTGCTCTGTGCTTGTTGGTTGTAATAGCAGCGAAGTTGCTTGGATATTTATATTCCGCGTTTGAGCAATCTTGGTATACATGCACACTCTATGATACCTAAGTACCTCGCTGAGAATTCTGCGAGCTTCACCTGGGTGTGAACAAGGGTAGACCCTGAAAACTCTATATCACACCTTTTTCACTCCGATAATCAATTTATCATTGTGTGGTTCTGTTCTTCCTAATAGTGTGGAGACCAGGTCAGGTGTTAGCACATCTGTTTGTCCATTAACTGTAGTGTTTACAAATTATCTTGCCCCAGGGACTTGCGTGGGTAGTCTAACTTGCTGGACAGAAGATGGCCCGTCTTCTTTCGCTTGTTGTGCAGAGAATTTAGCATGTGGCCACAGGTCGTGTTCTCGTTCTCCGGTGTTACATGATTTGTCCGGGGGAGGGGGGCTATTGCCGTTTTCCCTCCGAGTCCATGCTATATGAATGTGTCCTTTGTGGATTCTCCCGATCCACTTACTGGGTATAGTTACCTCCTTCATACTCTGCATGTATTTGTAGGTAAGAGGAGTCTAACATGTGGTCATGACGACCCAGTACCTTCGACATATATGTTCGATATGGTATCTTTGAGAGTCTGTAACATTATGCGCCTCTGTCCGGTGCACCTGCTTCTGCTTGTTTATATTGCCCCAAGGTCTCCGTGCATATATCTCACGAACAGGATCCAGTCGAATAGACCGCTGTGATGTATAGCGTGTTTTATGATAGGTTCCAATGATTCTCGTCTTTGGTGTCAGGACGCAAGGACCCCGCTGTCTAGTGGTGCCTCTTTGTTCCAACAACAGGGCCAGAGAGCGGCGTTGTCTATATTCTTCAAAGTTCATACACGTCATGGAAGAGTAACTTTGCATCCTACAGGCTTGCATGAAGTTAGGGCGCCTAACACGTGCTCCACTCTTCGAAGTGTTCGTTCCGCATACTCTATGTCTATAAAACAATTTAACTTCCTTTTCAAGTTCCAGATAGTAGGGGTAACAACAAGTGGCGTTTTCTTGTTGTCCACTAATGGAAACACTTTCTACGTCATGCGACCTCGCCCAGGCCCGGCATCGCCGGGTTCTTCCTATGAAACCGGTCCCCCTCTTCCTGCACATTGTCCATACCTTCCAGAGGCTCCCCAGTATTTTCATCATACTCACAGCCTTTCCACTTCACAAAGTACCACAGCTCCTTTATCAGTTTATTCCATCCCCAACCTTTCGCGTATATCTAATGATCTCACTCTTGACCATCCTTGCTATTTCCCATTTCAAGTCTCTCTTGATATCAGCGGGATCCCTGGGTCGCTGGTCGCGCTTCGGTCAGTTTGAGGATCAGTAAGGTTCCAAAAGGGAAACAGGGAACATGGATGACTGTTCCACCGTGGCGATATTTCTAACTTGTAGGCCATGCTTTCTTTCTGTTCTAAGACTTTGAAAGGGCCATACAGTTTTGGGCTCAAGTGCTTCGGTGGCCGCTTGGTACCGATGTTCTTTGTATTCAAGATTACCAAGTCGCCGACAATGATATTTTGTTGCTGGGTCGCTTTTTGGGGGTAATAATTCTTCATTGATTCCCTTGCATTTTCCAAAATGTGTCTCCCTTGTCGATACATGTCCTGCATTGAGTCTGCATACATAGTGGGTCTGCGGTTTTGAGCTCCTCTTTCTTTCATCCACTCCGTCTGTGCATGAAAGATGTTGTTGGCAAAGCAGGTGGTCATCTTAGGTGGGTTAGTTGCCGAGTTATTGTACGTATGGTCTACTAGTGGCAATAATTGGTACCAATAATTCTGATCGTAATTGACAAAGGTTCGTAAGTAACCTTCCAGCACTTGGTGGGTTCTTTCTGTCTGTCTGTCACTCTGAGGGTGGTACGCTGTTGACATGCATTGTTTAACTGCTAATATTTTGCACAATGATTCCTAGTATTAACTGGAAAGCTTCGCCTCAATGTGCGATATAATGTCTGTTGGCAATCTATGACGTTTCCAAACTTCCGGAAGGACGGTGCCAACAATGTCTTCTCCGATTGCATTCCCCTCCAGGGTAATAAATTGAGCAATGTTTGTAAACCAGTCTACAACTACCATTATCTGGGTCTCACCCTGCGATTGAGGTAGTTATGTGATGAGGTCTGTCGAAATGGAGGTCCAGGTGGTATAAGGTACTTCCAGGGGTTGAGGTAGTCCGTATTGCACACGCTGTAGGCATTTGCTATGTTGACACACGTTGCAGGACAGCATATAATCTTTGACTATTCTGTGTGAGCCTTGAAGTAAAAATCCCTGGTTACTCTTTCGATTGACTTTTCTTGCCCCACTTATACCCCTACCCATGAGTGGTGAGAGCCTTGCACCCTGTCTGTCTGTAGGGTTTTGCTTTTGGGGAAGTACAATCGATTCTTGTAGTATTGTAACCGGTTATCCTTGGTCCATTTGTTTGCTAGCTTCTGTCAGCTCTCCTTCAGCCTGACCAATTCATGGCCCTGTTCCTACCATTTTTCATCCTCATTCCCAGCCCCACTAATATTGTCCAGAAATGTATCATTTATTGTGCGTATCAGGGATTTGTTGACATGAGGACTGGATAGCATTTCTTTCTGCTGCCTTAACTGAGGGTTGTAGCCAATATCCCTCACGCTAAAGAATTCATTGTTGTCGCTTTCTGCATTAAGGAAAAATATGCTTGTTCCTTCTTCTTTGGGCAGGATGGATCGCTTAGGGATTAGGTCACTTGATCCAAACCCCTTTTCTCCTCGCTCGGTCACTTCTAGGTCATCTACTTCCAGGCCGTTGGCATTGGTAATTCTGTCCACTATGAGTTACACTATTTGGTCTTCGGCTTTGTACAATCAGTCTGCCTGACCATGATGTGGCAGTATGATGTTAACATATCTGGTGTAATCCGTATCTATTACACCTCCGCCCACAGCTATTCTGATCCTGCTAGCCATACGACTTCGTGTGGCTAGGGTTCCTTTCGGCAATCTTATCGCAATCCTCATCTCTACCACTGTCTGTCCTTTTGTCGGTACTAGACCGTCTTTCCGAGTATAAATATCATGTCTGGCAGCGAAGCGTGATCCTTTTTTATGAATTGTCACCTTGTCAGAAAGTGTTATTATCCGTAAACTTCCTTCTTCCCGTCTGTCAGATGAGAGGCCTGTCCTTGAACAGCTTTTCTAATAAACTACTAAAATTTGAAAATGTTCAGGTTTCAAAATGCAGTATTCACTGTAACGAGCCCCCTCTTCACAATGGTACTCCAGCTGTCTGCATAATGCGTCTGGCTTACCACCCCTACTTCCCGGTCGGTAGACAATTCGGAAGTTATAATCAGTTAACTCCTGTGCCAATGGAATTGGTCGTTGGTTACAGACCTTTTTGGTCTGGAGGAACTGTAGGTACTAGGGATCGGTGTATACTAGGACTTGTTTCTCTTCGCCCGCCAGGTCTTTCTTCCACTCCCTAAACGCCTCGGCAATTGTGTGCAACACTTTTTCATGTATCTTGTACGTCCTCGAAACGGTATTCAATTTTTGTGAATGGAAAGCAACTGGGTGAAGTTGTATACCTTGCTATTAAGATAGTACACATCCTAGCACCAAATCGCTAGTGTCTGTCTCAATCACTGTTCTCCTTCTGAGGTAAAAATGGGATAAAATTGATGCTATTGTAAACCTGTCCTTCAACTCCTCAAACCCTTCCTCCTCCAGTTTTCCCTAATAAAAAGCTTTCGGGTTACCGTTCAAGGACTCGGTTATTGGTTGCAAACCTTTGAAAAATCCTTTATCAACAGTCGATAGAAGTTTGCGAAACCAAGGAAGATTGGTAGTTCCTTAACAGACCTGGGGTGGGCCCAATCTCAAATACTTTTTATTTTTCTATCAGTCATGGTGACTCCCCTGCTCTTGACAATGTATCCTAGGAATTCGATCTGTTCCAGGTGGAATACAGACTTTTTTAAGGGGACTGCTAGGTCGTATTGTTCAGGTATGTCAACAACTTCTTGAACCTTCCGGATATGCTCTTTCATACTGTCGGAGTATATAAACGTGTCATCTAGGTAGATGACTACTGCATGGTCCAAGAATTCCATTGGCATTTTGTTCATCATGGTCCGAAACATTGCAGGAGCATTTATGAGCCTCAAAGGGATGACGTTCTATTTGTACTTTTTTATCTTGTGCGAAATGCTGTCTTATGTGCATCATCTTTTGTCATCCCAATATCGTGATATCCATCTTTCAGGTCAGGTTTTGTAAACACTTTTACTTGGGGAATACAGTCGCAGAGCTGGTCCATGAGAGGTAGTGGATACTTATATCTGATGGTCAGTTTATTGAGCTTCCTATAGTCTACATACAGTCGTAGACTTGCATGCCATGATATATTTGTCCAACTCATTTAGCTCCTATAGTGATATTGGATAAATGGCTTCCCAGGTGCACTTGGCCACTGCTTTGGGATGGATGGTGTGGGCAAAACTCCTTCGAGGCGCCAACATTACACCGTTTTTCTGTTGCAAAAGCTTCTTATACTGCCACTATGGTTTTGGCAGGCCTTCCAGCTGTACTCACCGGGCTTCTTCTCATCCAATCCTTCCTACATACTGGGTATCTTGGTCATAAGCCACAGCTTCGTCCCTCTCGAATAAGTCAGCCACACCTTCATTCTCGGTGTGAGCATAGCATTCCTTCTCTTCAAAAACTCACCTCCCCGGGTCGTCAATTTTTAGGCGGTGCTCATTGTGCTACCACCCAAACGGTATGATTAAGTCATACTTTCCTTCATTGGCAATTTCACATGATATTCTACTTAGGTGATCATTGGTACCGATTGCTATAAGAATGGGGTAGGTATAAAAAGTGCTTCCAGTGGTTACTATCTCACCATCGAAGGTTGGAATTTCTAAGACAGAATTCTGAGCTTCATTCGGAATTTCTGGCCGTCTTGCTCTTTCCTGGTTCACGAGACAGATGTTTGAACCGGAGTCTAGAAGTACTTTAATCAGGTGTCTTTGTCCTTTGGTTTCAATTCAATGTGCTCCCTTCTGGGCAGCAAGAGTGTTTGGACTTCTTAATTGGTCGCGAGCTTTCGCCGGTCTCTTGATGAAATCTTTTCATTGTTGTGGCTTAACACAACACGAGGGTGTGTTACCGTACCTGCGTAATTTCGTCTATTAAAGCCTTCTCAGACAAACCTTTTCTGTGTGTTTAATTAAGATTTGGAATATCGTGCAGCGCACTACTAGCCGTCTTTACCTCCTGCCTAGGACCTCCCATATTACGGGACTGGTTCACTAGAGTGCCCCTTGAGTTTGGGACTAGGGTGTGGCGGCTTTTATTGTCGACTTATCCCTGGTGTTAGGCTGTCCCCTGAAAGGAATCAGCTATAGCTTCGCCTTCAATTTGGGGCAACTCCAGTCGAGGGACCTCCTCTGACACCATTCTTCAAAACATAAACCTCGTGCAGCATGGAAGCACTACTGGTATCTATTACCTTTTTATGTGACTCAGGTGGGATAGTCAGGTTGCCCTGGATTTCTACTCTCCTTCACGTGTCCTGCAACTCAAGCCTATTTTGACTTATGGTTGTTTTCTCTTTCTATGTAGTCTGGTCGACGGCCTTCTTTGCTTGTAACGTTTTAAGATTCCCGTGATGAGCACTGACTACCCATTTTGTCAGATTAAAATGGTAACTGAATAATATTTGGCTTTTAAGCCATCATGTGGGGCTCCGTCACTGAGTAAACTGCAGGCATTTTGATTCCAGACAGCAACCTCACTACCCAATCACCCTGGTTGTTGGTACTACGATGACTTTTTATAAATATTGTCATTCTCGAAACCGCCACCAGGGGGCCCTTGATGCCGCTCATCGCGAGCCTTCTCCCTGGCTATCAACAGCCACACAGGCGACTTGAGTGCGTCTTTTCGATACGAAAGATGACTCTCATTTGGGCTCAGCCGGCCCACAATGTACAGCCAATACTTGTACCCTGTTTTTACCGTATTTCCAATCGTGATTATTCATTCCACACCAGGTGCGTTTGTCGTCCTTGTTTTGTTGATCAACCATTTTCTGATCCACGGCCTCAGGGGCGGTTGCCCCTACCGTATTCTTAACCTCCCAATTGGGTGCCTCCTACCCTTCTTCCTTCACCTTTCTTTCCCCACCTGTGTTGCCTGGTAATGCACTTTTTCTTTAGTTGTGTATTGCTTCTTGACTCCGTTTGGGGCTAAGGCTCGCTTCGAATCCTCCTGTTTTTGTTATTCGCCCCGTTTGGCGCTGGAGGGACCGCATTCCCACTGACTTCTTCCTTCCTTAAAGTCTTTTTCTGCTCGGATGAAAGTCCTGACCGCTTCTAACCATTCCCTATTGTCGGCCTACTGCCCCATCAAAAGTCTCTGTTCTGCTTCCATGTGGAGCTGGTCTTCAATCATTTCCCTCATGACTACTGCGGTGACATGCGCATGGGTATTCAAGTTCTCCACTTTGACCAAGAACTCTGCAATGTCACAGTGGTATGGTGCAAAGCTCATCTGGTGTAGAGCCTTTTCGGGCTCGTGGGTTAGGCCAAAGCATCACAATCCTTGTTCCGTAAAAACATGCCATAACTCATATCCCTCGTGCTTGGTGTATCCTAACTCTCCAGTCATTTGTTTTTGGTAAGTTAGGGCAAATGGTGCAACCTCTTTCCAATCCATTCGGCTCAGTGTGTATTGCATTCGCAGCGCCTCCTTTTCCTGCCCCCAGCTATTGCAATTGAAAAAATCTTCCGATAATAGCCACCACATGCGAATGTCTTAATATTTGTCAATTTGAAAAAAGCAGGAGGCTCCGCTAGGATCCTCGTACATTGTCCCAAGGCCCTTGCCCTGATTTCGGTAAGCAAGGCCAACTGTTTGTGTTCTCCTTCATCGTCGGCCTCCGGCAGATTGGAGGGTCGCTCATGCCCTCTTCCTTTGCTTCTCTCATCTAGCTTACTTCCAAAATCTTCACCCTAAGTATTGGGGACATCACCTCCGGGTGCCCCTGCTGCTCCTTACCTTGATGGTGAACCCTTTCCACTATCTCCTCCTGAGGCTTCCGGGGTTGTGTCCAATGTTTCCCCTTCCCCTTCACCTGTTCCATCATATACTTGACAATGTCTTTCAGCTCCGCTCCCTCAACATCTCGGGCTTCTTGCAACTTTTGTTGTGACTGCAATTCTTGTCTCATGAGATTAAGGGTTACCTTGTGATTGTCTAGCTACCAACAATGTTGCCCTTTCAACCAAAGGATTTTCTGGAACAGGAGTCTATCTCCAGGCATTCACAGTCCGTCTCGCCCTTGGACTGCTTCAATGTAACTGGGATGGGACAGCCTCAAGTCGAGCCTGTCTGATATCTGTCTCCTCTAGTCGTTTGGCAACATGGGAGGCTAACGGCTCCTGGACCTTTTGGGATTCTTGATCCAGGAGCAGCATCTGGTTGTCCAATCGGTTGAGTTTATTGCCAACTACATTGGCACCAGATTTCAACTGCGTTTGGATTTTTCGCACTTCTTCTGCCACTTTTAATACACCACGGGGTAAGGCACACAAAGGAATCTACTGGGCATCATGGCTCACAGTCCGCTGGGGGACGAATTGTGTGAAGGTTTGGTTTGGTTGTTCGTTTTGGCCTTGAATGAGGGGCGTAATCACGCCTTCGAGTGTCCTATCCTCGTGGCTCGGTGTCTTCCGACAAACACCAAATGGAGACTAGGAAAGCATCCCATCTGTCCAGCCGAGTGCAACCTGACTAGCGCAGGATTGTTGGACCCCTCCCTCAGAGCTCGGACGAGGAACACGTCGTCCCCTTCTCGGTCGCCTGACTGCCACACCATTGCCTCAGCCTCCTTGGGGGTTGAAGCTATTTCTTCAGACCTCTTTGTAATAGAAACTTATGTCTTGTCTTGCCTCCAAACTTTCAGCACTTCAAAGTCTAGCCTTGTCTGTCTGTATCTCTTCTTGTACCAGGTGTACCAAATATGCTCTAGCTACTCACTTGGTATGAGGTATACGAAGCTTTGACGGTACTGGTATCGATATAGTGCAGCGATGGCTTCGCGAGTACTAGTGTTTTCTTGATTTATCCACATGAAATAGGACTTGTCATGGGGCTTTTCCGTCACTCGCTCTTCTGTGTCTTCAGGCGCCCAAACTTGCACTACTGCAACAGTTTGCAAGGGCCGTGGTTCAATGAGTGAGTCCTGTTTGGGAGTTAGGTTCTCTTTGCCAAACACTGGTCTCGGTAGCAATGAGACATATCAATATACTGTTCGGTGGTAAGTTCAGCGTGAGAGATTCTGCCAGCCAGGACCTAGACCGTTTGCATCAGAAAGTTCGCTAAGAAGAGGCGAGTAATATGTGGTCACATAAGCCCATGCTCTTCTCATAGATAGTGAAAGTATTGGTAACAATATAGTAGAAAACATATTATATTGATAAGATCTCTTCGCTGTACTTGTTGGTTTTAACAGCGGCGAAAATGCTTGATATTTATATTCCGTGACTGAGCAATCACACTATACATGCTACCTCTATGCTACCTAAGTACCTTGCTCATAATTCTGTGAGCTTCACCTGAGTGCAAACAAGCGTCCACCCTGAAAACTCTCTATGATACCTTTTTCACTCCCATAATCAAGTTATTGGTCTGCACTTCTGTTGTTCCCGATCATGTGGAGACTATATCAGGTGTGAGCTTATCCGTTTATGCGTTGACTCTAGTGTTTATGCATTATCTTGCCCTTGTGTCTCGCGTGGGTAGTCTAACTCACTGGACAGAAGATGGCCCATCTTCTTTCGTTAGTTCTCCCGAGAATTTAGCATAGGGGCACATGTTGTATTCTCCTTCTCCAGTATTAAATGAGTTTCTCGCAAGATTGGGCCTATGGCCTTTTTCCCTTCGACTCTATCCTATACCAACCTGTTCTTTGTGGATTCTTCCGATCCACTTACTGGGCATAGTAACTTCCCTTATAGCTTACACGTCTTCGTAGCTAGGGGGGGTCTAACCTTTTGTGATCATAATGTTTTGTTACCTTCTACCGATCCCTTCAATGATGTATACCTGAACTTCTGTAACCTTCTGCACCTCAGTCCTATTGTCCTGCTTCCACTTGCATATAGTGCCCAAAGGTCCCCTCTCATATACCCTGCCAATTGGATCCGGTCGGCTGGATGGCCTCGACATATACTGTGTTATAAGATAGATCCCAACGTTAGTGGTCTTTGGTGTCAGGACGCAACTCCCCAGCCGGCTGGTGGTGACCCGTTGTTCCAACGCCACAGCCAGAGGCGGGTGTTGTATATATTCTTCGAAGTTCATGCGCATCAAGGTAGTGTAACTTTGCCTCGTATATCCTTACAGGGAGTCTGAATGCCTAACAATATCTGATAAGTCTACCTCGGCAAGCAACTGTATTCTCTCATTCTACCCATGTTCTGATATGATACCACTCTATCCACACTCTGTCCTCGAACCAGAACTTATATGTCTGAAGGATTATCAAATTCATTGCACCAGAGTTTGGGCTGAGTGGGTCATGATTCCATCTTCCAAGCCGTGTGTGTAAGAGTGAGCAGTATCATCACAAGAAGTGCTTTACTGTTGTTGGTCATTACTGTCTTGTGTGTTTAGCATTTCATTTTATTTTTTACAGCCGCTATCACACCTTATTACTCAATGGGCTGTTAGAGCCTAGTGAACTTATATGATATTCTTTCTCTACTTAAATTTTCCTTCTACGTATTTATATTTGTTCTCAAGCCAGGTACAAGTTTGGACTTCTTTATACTATGATTATTATTTCTTTTATTCCTATATTTGTTTTCTTTCAATGCCTTAGCTTTTTGTTACAGATGTGTGGTTGAAGTGGAACCAAGCCATCTCACTATATAGGTTGTCTATATCATTCCTGCCATTTAATGAGTTGTTGGCAGTAATCTATTATCTTGACTTGTTTGCTATTAGCACTACTTCGTTTGTGTTCCAATCGCACATTATTAACCGGTTATGAGACTGGCCTACAACTATTCACTCACGCTAAGACTGTTCATCCTGGATTACATCCTTGTCAATTATTCTTGCACTCCCACTATGATATTCCACTACAACCCTGTCCGGAGAATTTGTCCTTGGATTAAAGGCCGTTCGGGTTGACGCTCCCTTTCGCTTACGTCTCGCTTCCTTCTCATTCTCATCCTTCTTTGGATTTTGCTCCAGTTTGCATCCTGCCTTTACCTGGCCTGTGTCCCTCCTCTGCTTCTAACCTGCATCTGCTTGTATCTCACTGCTTGACTATCTCAGCTACCCTATACTGAGTCTCAGCTCCAGTGAGGCATTGTGTTGGCTTGACTATCATCCTTCCTCAGGTGATAATTCTGATGTTCTCTTCAAGAACACAGAATGCACTTAGTAGGGGTCTGTCATGTTTAAATGTAAGTTGAGAGAAACTACGAAGTTGACAGAGTCAAACTACCACCAATTGAGAGCAGACATGGTGCACTTTCTCAGTGCTGAAGAGGTTCTTCTCATGCTGATTGAGGCAGAGGAGTATCCTGAAGAGGTGGACAATACTGAACTTAATGCTCAGAATAGGAGGATTACAAAGTCTGCGCCATGATCAATGCAGCCTTTCATATCTTGATTAAACCGTTTATCAAATATATTAAAGATGCCTGAAAAATGTGGAAAAAACCATAGTCGAGAAACTCAATACTACAGCCTCTCGGGCTGGAAGGTGTAGCCTACTTTGCCGTTTCATGCCATATGCCCAATTGCGTCAAGCAAATCATCTTGCAGAGTAACAAAGTATATAAATCAACTTAGCAAGTACCGCAACAACATTGGAGAGTCAGAGTTGGCAATCTCTGATGAAAGATGCATCTCCAATCTGACTACCACCGTACCAGAGTCATTCAAAAATATTGTCCATATTATTCTTCACCCACTAGCTGAGGAACAAATCTAATCTAAAGTAATATCTATGTCAGTTGAGTGCTTGTGGAAATTGATAGAAGAAAGCCCCCACTCTGAACATGAAATCTATCACTGTTATAACCACTTGCCAATCGCCTCTGGCCTGTAACATACCAATCTCCAGCACTCTTTACGCTGAATCTAAACAGCGTACTTCTATCCGGGAGCTGGTCTGCTCTTTCCATGCACAAGTAAGACCTGGCTGTGGCTCCACGAGAGGACGGGTTACAACTGCTAGTGGACGATTCACATTAAGATATTTAAGATATGGACTTTGGAAGGAGAAACAGCAATGAAGGCAGCAACTAAAGGTAATGTTGGTATTGCTGTAGAAAAGGAGATATTCAATAAGATTGCATTAAATAAACAAGTGACCAAAAGCAGGATAGAGATTCTGGCTGTTGTGGATGGAAATGAAGGTTATCTGTAACAGGGTCGAAGTTCTATAGAAACTGCAGCCAGTAGAATAACACAGGCTGACATCGCTGTGGTCCATACTCTTATGGCTACAGCTGTTACTTATCAGCAGTCTCAAACATTCAAAGGCATATTTCTCACCAATTGTTTAAGGAAAGACTCGAAAATCTCAGCTAGATTATTGATTCACGAGTCACACATCATTTTAGATCTGCTTCCAGCCTGTTTGCGGACATTCCACCTTGGGAAGAAGTTGTGCCTATTACTGTGTGTAATGGTGAGATGATTAGTGCTTTTGGAACTGGAGCCATTGACCTGGATTTTCATTTTGGCTCAAGGATTTGTATTGCTGCATTGTGTGTACTGGGTAATAAACAGTCACTATTAGCAGTTAGTCAGTTTAACAATATTGTTCCATTGATATTTGAGGACAGATGCAACATCAGTAAAAGAAATACCTTGCAGTGTGTCTCTCCCCGCTCACCGTGTACACCGGACGTTCTAGGCACTTATAACATAAGCCCCTATTCTGGGTGTGCCCACCCAGCCTTATTCGGTCTGGAGGTGAAAGGGCAGAGTCCAATGCGTCCAGACGCATTGGATGCGGCCCTATTGCATCCTGACCCATTTGACGCCCCTGGCACAGCCACACACTTGATACTCTACCCCCAGTGCACAACCTCTTGATCCCTTTCCTTCTGATGTGCCCGTTTCTGTGCTGCCTGTTTGCCGACGTCTTGCAGCCGCAACATCTCTTCTTCCAGCCTTGCCCTGTGATACGCCCGCCTACCAGCTTTCTTTCCATGATACCATCACTCTTTTAACCCCGCCACTAACCCCTGCCTGAATCAGTTACTCATCTGGAACCCCACCAACATCAGCTCTGCTTCTCCCACACTTGCAGATTTCCCCAGTCCACTCGCCTATTCGGCCGACGGTTTCCCGTCATTACTTCCTCCGCCCTCATCCCTCCCAACACGTTTAGCGTCAGGTATTCTGACAGCTAGAACCTGAATCGTCTTATATTGGCAAACTCGTGAAGAATATACAAGTAATGTGGACTAGATGTAATGGGGGATATTGGTATAGATCGTCAAAGTGTCGGTTATGATAAAGTAGAAAAACTTATCATATTAATAAAATTTCTTCTCTGTGCTTGTTATCTCTAATAGGGGCAAAGAAACTTCGAAATTTATATTCCGCATCTGACTAATCGCAGTATACAGGCCAACTCTATACTACCACAGTATCTTGCTCACAATCCTGCGAACCTCTGCTGAGTTCGAACACACGTAGACCTAGAAAACTTGCTACCCTAGCATCTTTACTCCGATGGCCTACTTATCAGTCTGCTCTTCCGTTATTCCTGATGGTGTGGAGACCACGTCAGGCGTCAGCTCATTCATTTATCCCTTGACAGCAGTGGTTACAAATTATCTTGCCCCAGTGCTTCTGGGGGGTACTCTCACGGCGAGGCAGAAGATAGCCATTCTTCTGTAATTGGTTTCGTAGATAATTTGGCAAGCGACCGCAGGTTGTATGCTTGTCTTCCGGCATGAGATGACACGTCCTCGGGATGGTACAGATGGGTTTCTTCCCTCAGATTCCATCTTTTACGAACATGTCCTTTGTGGATTCAAGCGATCCCCTTAGTGGGCATGGTTACCTCCTTCATACCCTAGGCGTCTTGGTAGGTACCAGGGGCCTAACTTGAGGGCAAAACGTCCCGTTACCTTCAACCCACTCTTCCAACAGCCTGTCTTCAAGTGTCTGCAACCTTATGCGCCTTCTTCAGATTCATGTGGTCCGACTTGCATAAGGTGCGTGGAGGTCTCCCCTCATATACCCTGCGAAGGGGATCCGGTCGGACTGACAGCCACGATGTATGTGGTGTTATAAGCGGTGTTCCAATGATAGTGGGCTTTGGTGTTGGGACGCAACTACCCAGGTGGCCAGTCATAACACGCGGTCCCCAAGCCGGGGCCAGAGGGGTGTGTTATCTTTATTCTTCGAAGTTCCTACGCACCAAGGTACGGTAAATCTGCCACCTATATCCCTGCGTGGAGTTGGGGTGCCTAACTGTCCGCTGGTGGGCTCACACCGTCCTCCTCTGCCTTTTACAGTCCGCTCACGGCCCCTACTCTCTTCCCTGGCCTTTTACATTCCGCTCGCAGGCTCCCACCATCTTCTCCGGCTTGTAAGAGCCTCCCGGACTCATTCCATTCCATGTGAACCTAGAGCTCCCTCCTACACAACTTACCCAAGCGTGTGCAGTTTATACCCATCGGCCCGACACATTGCGATGCCTTCCAATCCTACAATTCCCCGCTAGATGCCTTACTCATACTCGCGCACCATATAACAATCCACACAATTCATTCTTATGCCTTTCCTGCCCACCGACCTCTACAGTACCATTGTTTAACCATTCCCGTACCTTGTAGCACTCGTAATTTAATTTAATTTTCTTACATAGTTATACAGGATCAGCGCATGTTGATAACACCATTCTCTCTATGCTCGCGATCGGTTTCGTCAACATGCCATTCCGCCTCCCGAGGGTGTGGGAACTGCGCCGCACCACCCCTTACTCCCAGATTCTGCCAATGTTCTCGCCGTGGCTTGTGCCGACCCGGTCCTCTTCAGGTATCCACGAGGCCGCCAGCGGCCTCCAATTCATCCAGCTCTGTACCATACCAAATTTCTGCCTCAATGCCTCCTGATCGTTGTCATATCTGTCCTTCCTCTCAACCTGCATTCCCCGGTCCTTGATGATTCTGGCCTCCAATGTCGCCCTTATCCACTCGATGATTCGACATTTCCAAACTCTTCCCCCTTTTGCTCCGGAATTGAGTCTGACCTTCCAGCAGGGCTATCCGTTAGCTACTCTTTCACCTATCTCGCATACTTGCTGTTTTCACAAGTGTCTGAATGCCCGGACCCACAGGGGATCGGGAAACCTTTGACATCTGCCAGTAACGTGTTGGACGTGGAAGTAAATCAGACCTGGAAGTGAATCACTACTGAGTAGTGAATCAGTGCTCGAGCGTTCAGGTTGAGCTATGACCAAAAGTTCGCGATAGAGAACATCAATAAAATACTCATAACAACACACGACGTGACAAGTTCACGATACATCTCTTACCTTCTTTTGCTGATTTTTTAAACTCCAATCATGCCTGTTCAGAGTAAAATAGCCACCAAAGCATTAGCGCACAATTCCAACGTGGGCCCTTCACCCCTCAAACTCGCTATTACCTATTACTATGCCAATCGTGAAACCCCAGTTATACGACTATATTCAGCCAAAGATGGAGTACCAGGGAAGGTTGCACGGCCAGGTATTTCCATCCAACGTGTCGCTACCATGCACCAGATTCCATCCTTGGCTCTGCAGCGCGCAATTGCTGTAGGAGGGGAAATTAAAACCCGTTCTGAGGCCCATGCTAGTGATATGATTTTCACAATCCCGGAGGAGGCAGCTTTGGAGGAATGGTGCCTGCACATGAGTTTTTGGGGGTATCCAGTACGGATAGATATCCTTCGGGGAATGGCAGCTGCGGTATTTGAGGATCGTGAGCGACGAAATATGGAGGATGCTTCCGACTTTTTCCCGCGAATACAAAGCCCTAACAAGGACCACCCTTTTGAACGCAGAGACTTTAAAGGCAACTATCACGGACCAGACCTCTCAGTTATAGGAAAGAATTGGCATAAACGATTTCTCCAACGCCACCAAAAATTAAAATCAATCTATAGTCGAGCCCTGGATAATGACCGTGCAATGAACAATAATCCTGTCATCCTTCGTGATTTCTTCACTATACTTGACAAAGTAATAAAGGAATTCAAGATCGGGCCACACAATATATATAACATGGACGAAAAAGGATTTCTAATCGGGCTCATTCAGCGTTCTTTGCGGGTAATTGAGAAATCTGATGAAAAAGCTGCCTTTCTACGCCAACCTGGTTCACGAGAAACAGTTACCGTTATCGAAGCAGTTGGAATATTTGCTCAGGATATTCCTCCTATAGTCATTATGAAGGGTGAAAAGCATCTTTATGGTTGGTATCATGGGAAAATACCCGGCCATTGGACAACAGCAGTTTCACCAAATGGCTGGACCGATGCTTATCTTGGCTTGCAGTGGCTAGTACGTAACTTTGAGCCACATACTTGCCCTGAGGATTTAAGTGAATATCGACTTCTTATCTTTGATGGACATGATTCCCATATTACATGGGAATTTATTGAGTTTGCAGAGGCACATAGGATAAAGTGCCTCTGTCTTCCTCGTCATGGTACTCATCTCCTGCAACCATTGGACGTTGGTATATTTTCACCATATTCTACTGCGTACTCAAAGGTAATTCAGATTCTCTTACAGGCAAAACAATTGACTTAGTACTAACTTTATATAATGAAGGCTTTAGACGATGCATCACGTAAGGGAGTAACTGGGGTTGATAAAGAATTGTTTATGGATCTTTTTCGGACTGCACGGAAGGAGGTTATGACAATTCGTAATTGCCGGAGTACATTTCGAGCAACCGGGATGTACCCTTACAATCCCAAGCTGGTTCTAAAAGCACTTCCGCAACCGGGAACACATTCAGCCCTGATTTCAGAAAGTGAGGTCCGAGTAGACAGTGCTGTGGGTAATACCCATAGAGGGGGAACTGCTGCTATTGCCCAGGACTCAAATATGGAAAATCCATCGAAGGCTACCACATTTGATTTTACCGAAATACCCTCTAGTCTACAGCAATTTCCAACAACACCAGATAACGCCTCTACCATTCGGTCACAGGTGGTCACTATCCTTGATCAGCTGACTGAGCTTGAAGTTGATGGAGTCTCCATTGATACCCCAATTCGGAGCCGAGTACTCCTGCTGGCAAAATCAGCACAGATGTCAATGGCCCGAGAATCTATTCAGCTGTCACAAATTCTGACTTAGCCAATTTGTTTTCACATGACTAATTAGTTATTAGTCATCCCCTGTTTAGGTTTCAGACTATGAGGTCGCTTGACTCATAGTTCTCACATGACTACGCATTCGCAAGTCGTCGTTATGTTATGATTGCTTGATTGTTTCATGACTCACGATTGTAACGTCATATGATTTAATGACTTTGGCACATGATTCACATTATGAGTCATGGGTTTCACGCATGTGACTCGTTTGAGCACATGACTTGGTTTATAAGTTTTGATTGGTTAACGGAATGTTGTGCGATGACTCATATGAGTCATCGATGGATTTCGCGCTATGACTCACTATGAGTCATAGAGGTTTATGTAGCGGGAGGTGATAAGTCACCAGGGTTAGGGTTGTGGGAAGATGCCTATATAAGGCGCTTGGTTCGGACCAAGAGATAGGACACGCTTCTCGCAAACTTCTTCCCCCCCCCTACATTTCACATACAATCTCAACTCTACCCCGCTTTGCGTCCGGATCAAAACCCTCTCCCACTTTTCCTCGCCCGTTCGTCG
>Ga0307517_10005054_pt1 | contig 20043 bp, 23 predicted proteins | sample 23_EM_MG_FD_194515 | JGI IMG/M metagenome (GOLD analysis project Ga0307517, IMG submission 194515) | Populus trichocarpa ectomycorrhiza microbial communities from riparian zone in the Pacific Northwest, United States - 23_EM | ecosystem: Host-associated > Plants > Roots > Unclassified | place... | reverse complement strand
CCCCCGGCATCCCCGGCTGCATACAGCAGGTGACTGAAATTTGGGTGGTGGGCAGTTACCGCTGTGCATATATCAGGCCCATGGGCAGGTACCTACTTTTCATATAAGAATATAGCATCTATGGCTGGCAATTGACCGCGGGGTGACTTTATCGTTCATGTGAAGTTTTGATGCGACGTTGCGTTTTGTTGCCTTTTTTCGGGATTGGGAAAGCTTGGCAGCCTTCAAAGGAGCTTCATTTTCATGTTCTGATTCGCAGTAATCTGCCGCTGAGGATGGTGATGTGAAGATACTCTTGTATACCTTGTAGACGGAGCAACAAAAAAATGAAAAAGAAAGCACAACAATTAACTCAGATCACGTACTTTAACCAGGAGGGAGCTCTTCAAAAACCCATGTTCAAGATTCTCGGGGTCAGCCTTGTGGTTTGCATAGAAGGCCCTTGCATGATTACTGATTAGCCAATCATAATGTTCATCACCAGCCCTCAGCTTGGCCCGCACTCTTCAATTGACCATCAGATCACTGGCAGTACTGAAGGAATGAGAAATAGAAACTTGAACATACTCTGGATCATCCCAATTAAACTCAGCTGGACAGAGAAGACGGCCAGTAACATCGTGACAAATTCCACGATTGTTGCGCTTGTCTTTGGCGAGGGGAGGAGAAGGCCGCAGTTGGGACTGATTCAACCAATCGGCCAAGTAGTCCCGGATGCGATTGAGGTCATCGCTACGTGCATTGTTGGCACCAGTCTGGAGCTGGGCGACTTCTGTTTAGATGTAAAAAAGGTTGTCGAGATAATGAAACGCACCTGTGCATAGTACTCAGAGAGATCCTCTGGTTCAGCTTCATCAATTTTTTTCTGAAAGTTGGGAATCAAACAGCAGAGTTCTTGTAAAGCTTTGTGGCTGCGCTCCCAACTGTCTCAAGGTCAGCGAATGAAATCAACAACAATAGATAACCACACACTCGCGCTTCAACTCTTCAACCTGTTCTTCATCAAGGCCGTCAAAGTCATCAGTCAATGCGTCTGGATCATCGAGGAACTCGATGTGCTTGTCAGCTTCAAGCACCAAGTCCTTGATATCCCCGCAAATGAAAACAACCTTCCATATGCCTCGACCAAGTTGGCTTATGGAAGGAGTCCTTCTGCAAGCTCAAGTTTGTAAGTGAAAACAAGAGAAAAAATTCCTGTCAACTGTACTCACTCTCCTTTCCGTTTAGATGCCTTTTTTAATGTGTTGGTTTCCTCCTGGAGTGTTTGGTACTTCCGCTTCCAGTATGCAGCACCCATAAGTCCTGGTGTGTCATCGGGTGGGTCACCCTCAACGTGAGAGGGCACAAATGGAGGGAGTGGGGACGAGGGGGTCGGGGGCATAGTAGAAGCGAAAATTGAGGGATACCAACCGCAAGGTCTGCCCGATATATATATATACTATAATGACTCATTTTCATTCAGCCCTCACCGGCATCGAGTCAACGAGTCAAGCTTGATTGATGACCTGAGTTACGGAAGCTCAGTTGGTGGTGGGTAGTTTTGTGGCTTTGTGCTATCCGTCATTTTCCGCACAGTATGATGCACCTCCTGGTCAGATCACCGCGTCATGTAGCATTGCAAGTCAGTCATGCTCAGTGGCAGGCGGCAGCAATGTGCAATCGCGGCGCCGACGGCCTTAGGTGATTTGTCCGCCACCAATCCAGTACTCTTGTTTCCATCCTCGTGGACTTCACCGCACTCGCAGGGCTCAGCTACTCTGGAGCGACCACGGGGAGGAGTGCAGATGCAGAAGGCACCTTTTCACTTTTGTGGTAGTTGATCTCGTAGACTTCACACTTCCGACTGTACTCGCCACTGAAGGACAAAGCGCGAGATGGATTGTGAAATACAAAGGAAAAAGTTATTGACCTGGGTGCACCAGGTCAACGCTGGGATGGAGTGTGGCAGAGGCGGCGGCGACGCAACTGGAGGCAAAGGCAAAGGTGGTTGTGGTGGTTGTGGTGAAAATGCTAGAAGTCGCAGGGGAAATGCTGGAGGTGGTGGGTAAAATGCTGCTGAAGGAGGTGGTGTCAGAGGTGGAGATGGTGAAACTGGAGGTGGAGGTGGATACCGAGGCATACATCCTTATACGATAATCGCGGAATATGTAATTTTTTGATTTCATGTAAACTCGTATATGTTTTTCTGACCATGTAAGACCATAAATGCTCTCACTTAAACTATGGATCCATATAAACTCACACCAGCAGGCCAGGATTATACAATTATGTAGTGCCGCGAGGATACAAATAGCTGGGCCACTCGCACTCGCTGATTTCGGAGATGCCCATCTCCGCGTCATGCATAGTGTTGCTACGGATGTATTATAATCAGTTATTTGAAATACGAAGCTGGAGTACTTACATATAGTCTGCCGCACAGAACGAATCCACCAGGACTTGGGGATAGAGCAGGACGCCGTACTCCGGGTGGGACCACCCGCGTTCTTCGGGACGATTTTTTGTGGGGAGGGGAAACTCCTCTTCATCATATGTAAGGTGCTCGGGCGAGAGGGGTACCAGATATTCGACGATTGAGGCATTCGTTTTCGCGACGTCGTCGTTCCTCGCGCGATTCGCGCTATCTTGGAGCTGACCAGTGACACACTCAGAAATAATACGATATAACAATTATCAAACTCACCATCCTTAGCAAGTTCAAGAGAGCTTGTCGGTGATCGCCACAAGCGGCAAGGACCTGTTTAAAGGTCGGGACAAGCTTGATGATCTCCGCAAAAACAAACTGTTCTTCTATCTTGTCACTATATGCTATGTTAGTAGCTACAAATGGACATTAATGCGCATATACATACATTTCAGATGGTTCCGTCACATCTTCATCTTCAGCATCTTTTCCAGGCCGGTGAAGAACACGGCTGTGAGGTTAGCGTACGGGTTGATCGCGAGAGGAACCCAACGTGCGGCACGGAGGTAAGGCTTGAGAGCCTGGTCACTGCGTATACAAATGTTGAATATATGCACAAGATATGAACACTGAGAGCACTTACTTGCGGTTGTTGTTTCTGAGCGCTGTCATAACATCCTTGATGTGCGCGTTGTCCGTAATCGACGGACCAGTAGATTCATTATCAGTCTCGGAGTTCATGATGATGAAGGTTGAAGACAGAGAAATTTCGATAGGGGGAGGACACGACGTACTTGTAGGTATCAAAAAGAAGCAATAACAAAGCCAAAGGATCTGTCTTGAACAAAATGAAAATGGGAATTTTCGCAAAAGGTATAGAAATCTGCCCGAGAGCGCCGACAACTCCTACACCAGATCCAGTTAAAAAAGGTTGAATTTTGCAGGCTACGAGAGGCGAGAACAGGACAATCGAAGAATATGTAGTTGGTGCCATTCTGCCCACACCCCGCAATAATTTTACATATCACCAGAGAATTTGTACATGATAAAAAGTACATGAGGAATCAACGCCTGTACAACGATGGGCAAATGAAAAATGAGGCCAATGAGAATGAGTCTTGGGTCGAGAGAGTCGAGCAAGGGAGTGGAACACGCAAGCACATTAACCTGGGTTAACCAGGTCAATGGACACGGAGGTTATCATAGGCAAATTAACCTAGGTTACCAGGTTAATTCGCATGAGTGAGGGCAGATGGATGGTGAGAAAGAAGAACGACGGACTCAAACCACGGATGCGTGATGATATTTGTATTTATTTGTACACAACAACAACACCAACAACATCGCGCTCACGTTCCTTCCTTCCTCCATCACCGTCGTTGCACTCAGCTTGACCTGGTATCCCAGATCAAGCTTAGTATGCATCTAACAAACTAACATCCACCTTCTTCGCCTGGGAATCCAGGCCAAGATAAAAATTGATCTCCCAATCTCTACATAAATTGTTTGACCTGGGTACCCAGACTATATCGATCCATTCCTCTGTTTGCCTGGAAATTCCAGACCAACAAATCAAATTCTTTCATCTTTACCCCAGTAACCTCGGATACCGAGGTTATACCGTTCATATCCGAGCTCGAAAACACTCTACGGCCAAAGCTCTCGCCCGCGTTTGACTCTGGGTCCACATCTCGAACCTCTCACCAAACTGTATGAATTTCATTTCCCTTTTTGTTTGAAACGTAACTAAAGCGATATTTTTTAGTCACCTTCACAAACCATTTCATCGACTTGTAATGCCCCGTATCAACAACCGAGAAATCGACCACTCTCAAGGCCACGCCTTCCTTCATAATGGCGAAGTCTTTTACTCTCCCAATTCTTCACGTCGAATTATCATCCCTGATCGCCCTGGTCCAAGCTCCCGCTACCGATTCCATAAAAAAGACGCCTTATGGGAACGTTTTCACGAGCCACAATGGTGGACTCAGGAATACTGTTTCCTCAGTTTCATCCCTTTGAGGCCCTTGTTTGAAGGAGATGCTTTTGGGTCCCTTCGAGATATCCTATCGTTTGTGATTGGCCCTGATCCCGATAATCATTTTTACCTTCACGAAGACAAAGCAGCTGAGTGGACTCAGCTGCAGGACTGGTTAATTCACATATCTGCGCTTCTCGAGCAAGCGATTAATATCTATCCCTCTTTGAAACCCATCCCACTGTTTCAGCGGACGTCTATGAATGGGATTGGAGCGAGGAAGATCCTTTTGTTCTCGTTCGCACTCGCATGCTCGTCAACTCCCGCGTAAGTACTCTGGAAAGTTATGATAGTTCTCATCGCCGCTATGATTCCTTCAAGAACTTTTGGGATGTCTGTCAATGGTTTCATTTGGATGATGAAAACGATGGCAATAGTTCCGCGCCAATGGACACTGACGATGATGATCTCGTGGAAAGTTGGGGTGGGGGCCAAGATGGCGGTGAAATTGAAGGGGATGATGACAATTATGACGCCGCAGAAGAGCAAGCTGCTCACGCGAACTATATATCCAATCGTACCAATGAGCTCTCTACCCAGAATGCAATTTCCTGGCCAACCACATCATTTCGATCCGAGATTGAAATGGATCTCACTGCAAATCTAAAGCCTTTCGACCTGTTGCAGCACCTCCAACTTTTCCAGGGCTTTGTCCCTCCTCTCCAAACCAACTCGTCATCATGGACGCGACAGGATTGGGAAGATGCCATGAAAACCATTGGATGGTATAACAACTCGCCTCTCAAAGACTTTGAGGCAATTATCATTCAATTCATCAAAGATTGGATCTCTACATCCTTTCCTCCCGCAAACTGCGATTTCAATCCGAACAATTACCATGCCATCATACCGTCCAAAATCCAAGCAGCCTTCAAATACATGACGCTTCCCAAGGGCCTATTCTTGTATGGAAAACACAGAGTTTTGTACAACCTCGGGCCAGAATACCTGAAGAACGGCGCAGATTGCCCTTAATCCATATTTCTGACCAATCCCAGGGACGCGGTTTTCGTTTATTGCCTTCTCGGCGTCTCTGATTTTACCGCGATATCGCTCTGTGAATTTTTATTGGAAAATGGCATCGCGTTCAGAACGCTCCAGCACCTTCCCCACATTAATTCCTCTCGAATGCTGAACAACGACAAGACTTTACTACCAATGCGCTTGTCGGATTACCAGTTCGGGAGCGATGATTATGAGGCTTACGTTCGTCATCGTGCTCAATTGCTTACGTCGCCACGAGGTCGTGCAGCCCTGTTGCGAGGTGGAATTGTTGCTCGGATAGCCAGGGAACACATCGCAATTGAGTCGGCGCTCCTTGGACCATCTTCAGCCGTGATCAATACTTATTATTCCTCCAGGTATCCCGCCGGAATCCGCCGGAATCCGGAAATTCCGACGGAATCCGCAGGAATTGACCGGAATTCCGGAATTCCGGCGGATTCCGGCGGAATCAACAGGAATCCGCTTTCAATTCACTATCAGACATAATTTAAAGTGTATATATATATATTTTAATTACTTATATAAGGGTCTTGCCCCATTACAGACATTTAAAGTATATATTTTAATTTATTTTTGATATATTGAATACATTTGTTATATTAAATACATTTCCCCCCAGGAGGGGGTAAAGGGGGCATAAAAATAAATAAATAAAAAAGGAAAGAAACGAGACGGCGTGGAATTCACGCCGCCTCACGTTTACACCGTGGATGAAAAGCCCCCGGGGGCCTGAAAAAAGAAAAGAACGAGGCAGTGTGTGGTATGCACACCGCCTCGCCGTCGACGCCGCGGAAAAAACCCCTCGGGGCATAAAAAAAGAAACAAACGAGGCGGCGTGTGGTATTCACGCCGCCTCGTCGTCTACTCCGCGGATAAGGGCCCTTGCGGGCATAAAAGAAGGATAGAAACGAGACGGCGTGTGGTATTCACGCCGCCTCGTTGTCTACGCCGCGAGAGGGGAGCCCTCGGGGGGCATAAGAAAGGAAAAGATACGAGGCGGCGTGCAATCCGCACGCCGCCTCGTTGTACACGCCCCAGGAATGGGAAACGACGAAGAGGTAGGAATAGGGGGCACCATTGGAGCCCCCTCCCTCCTCGTCGTATCCGAAAACCCCGGGGAACGACGAATAATTCGTCGTTCCCCCTGCACATCCTCCCCTCCTCCCCTCCCCTCCTCGCGGTTGCTCCGGACCCCTTCTCCCTACCATCCTACATGCCGTTCGAGTCGGTGACGTGGCGTTGCTGGGGAGCGTCGTTGGGGTCGTTGGGGGCCGGTGACGTGGCGTCTGGAGGGGGTGACGTGGCGCTGTTTGCGGCTTTTTTTGACGGCGTCGGTGGGGGGCTTTGAAGGGCCGTCGAGTGGGTGTCGGGAGGTGTCGGGAGGGGGTGACGTGGCGCTGTTCGCGGCTTTTTTCGACGGCGTCGGGAGCCGGTGACGTGGCGTCGGTGGGGGGCGTTGTTGGCGGCGTTTGGGGGCCGTGACGTGGCGTCGTTGGGCGCTGGCGGGATCGACGAGCTCGCCCCGGATTGGCCCAAGAGTGGGCAGTCACCGGGGGGCTCGACGGCGGCGGTGGCGGCCGCGCGTAATGGTGGTGGTGGTGGGTGATGGTGGTGGTGGTGAAAAGAGATGGGGGACGTCACAATGTGTGACGTGGGTGACATTTCAACCGCGGTTGCTTGATTTGGCAACACGCGGGCGCCTATTATTAATTAACCATAATTACCATTAGATAATTACTATTACTATTAAAAATTACTATTACTATTAGAAAACAAATTCCGGGGATTCCGTTCCGGTCGATTCCGTTTCGGTGATTCCGTGGCCATTCCGGAATCCGCCGGAATTCTGTGGAACAGAAATAACAATTTTAGCAGGCACCACTGCTAAAATTCGATTCCGCGGAATTCCCGGAATCGACCGGATTCCGCCGGATTCCGGCAGGAATACCAGGAGGACTGTAAAGAACTCTTGGCACCCGACCTTTGGCTCGTGTCGTGGTCTCACTCCCTTTATCTGATTGACCTGGTTAAACCGAATCAATCTATTAATTTCGTCATGGCCAAGCAAAGTTAGTGCCTGGGCTGCAAACAGAAATTTGGGAATGGCCGACCTTATTCTGCGCACCTTGTGTTGTGCAAGTCTCTCGGTTCGGCAGCAGATACGGCCCTGAAGAAACATAAAATCAATTCCGCAAAAAAAAAAAAAGTCAGACGCGAAAAGGAGGGATAACGCCACGCGCAGAGAGTTAGCGACGGAAGAGAACCAGATCCGAGAGACGCCAGTTGAAGCATTGCCAGATACTCAGGACATGAATGTTGATGTCAATATCTTCCTTCCCCAGAAATCACCCTCACCACTTCCAAGACCGTCTGGCAGACCTAATCGACGAACTCGCCTACCCCGTCGCTATCGAGATGACTTACCACCTAATCCAAATTCACCAATCATTGCGGTTTCCGAGCCCGAGGAGGAACCTGTAGAATCCCCCGGTCGTGCATCTTTCGAGTCGAGGGAACTACCTAAATCCACTGTATTCTGTACAGAGATGAATAGCTTTGGAGTTTACCGCATATATGCGCTTGGACCGCCGACCATTACTCCTGACAAATTATTTTCACTCTCCTCTGTGTCCGAATCAATTTCTATAGCTCGTGATCCTGCCGACTCTCGTTCAAACGCTTCATGGTGGTCAGTTCGCGCGAAACCATCGGAATTTACGGCTCATCACATTGCTTATATTCCAAAGGTATTTCAAAACCTTGCCGTCTCTTCTTTGTCTAACAGAAAGTAAAGCTAGGAGACGAGATCCAAGAGTTTTACCAGGAAATTTCTGGAAAGGTCGCCACGGCTGGCATTCTCGCCCATTTGCGGCATCTCTTGCTCGATGACGACCTAATGCGCCTGTATACCGACAGAGAAGCCATAAAACTGTTCGATCAAATTATGCGAGCTATGTATCCACCTCCTGTGTTGCAATATCAACTGGTCCGGCCTTCAACCTCGTTGCTCAGGAGGGACGGGGGCTTCAACATATTTCTTGGAGATTCGGGAGTACTGACTGCTCCAATTGTCGGCAGTAACTGAATATTTTTACTAGAAACTGTTTCGCAAAGGACTTTGCAAAACACGTCGACTCTACCCTTGGAGGGAATTTCCCGCTGACATCGACCATGATTTTAGTCTTGTTGACAGATCAGACAATGTCGACGCCGCAGTGCGTGCACTGAAAAGCGTAATAGACCTTCCGCAAATCACCTCTAACTCAGACGCTGGTCGTGACTGACTCCTGCACCATGTATGCTTCAGCATCGGATATCTTAGGCGCAGTCGCCTGCTTGACAAGGAAGGAAAGCCAATTAATCTCTTCAATATTGTTGCTCATCTCTACGTGAGTAAGGTCGATGTTGACAGATGGTTTCTCGCATATTAATTGTCCTATTGTTCTTCAGTACACTGAACCAATTTCGCACTTGTGGCGCTTATGCGATCTGGTGTTCTTCATGAAATTTGTAACCGATCCGACTTGGAATTTGCGATTTCATGGGCCCGGGGGCTTGGTGGTTTTTCATTGCCACTTTGTTCTCAGAGTTGGGTCCTCCCCAAGATCACCGGGAGGCACCAGTCAAGGGAACACGAAGTCGGAAGCTTTGATGATGCATGTTTTCGAGTCATTTCTGAACGTTCACAGAGTCATAATAATCAAGTTCGAGTTATACACGAGGCACACGCATAAAATGCTGCTGCTTCTCTCCTTGCGGAATCATTCTCGCAATGGCCTCTCCTTTCTCAGGTGCTGCCATCCAACATCAAGACCTACCACCGAGATCCGCTCCTCAGCCACGCCGCCCACTTCAAAGGGAAGGAGCCATGATCCTCCTTTCGCCAGCGGAGCAAGCCTTGCAGGACGCCCTGTTGAGGTGTAGCCCACCACCTGAACCAGTACTCGGAAAACGACCACATCAAGAGGACGACAACGGCAGCGACGGCAACGAAGATACGTCCACTCTTCCACCAATGCAGCCCCAAACATCTTTACCCTCCATTAGCAATGTAACTGCCGTGGCTTTGGAATATGCGACACACAAGAAGCTACATCCTGAGCAGCGTGACGAGCTTGAAACCTTCTTGCTGGTAAGTAGTTGCCCTGTCTGTGAACCTCGTCTGAGCACCGCCCAGGACACAGCGCCAGGCCGACAAGCCAAATTGTTCATCACTATTTTGTCACTTGAGAACAAGGTTGACGCATTTCAATCGGCTGCGCCACCTTACCAAGTGTCCGAAGAGCTGAAGGTATGTTTTGTCTTGATGCGAACTTTAATGGATGCTTTCAGCGGTACTAAACAGACAAGTATTGATAACTATGCTTTAGCCATTCTTCTTTCCGTCAACATCAGCGCCTACAAAGGCAACATCCCTCGCAATCACATCCTAGTCTGTTTTCTTTCACAGTACAACTGTCATCTTGGTGGCTAACATCTCAGCAGGACATACTCAAGCGATTTCGCTTTGATTTGCCAGTGGGCATCGAGCACGATTATGCTAACTGGGAGAAGATCACAACGGCTGTCAGTTATGCGCTTACCCAAACCCGAGCAAAGCTCAAGAAATTAGTACGTCATCAGAATATAACCCTTTCTCAATGTGGTACTCATTCGCTATTCTGAAGATCGAAGAGAGCATCAGCTCCAACACCAACATCTTTGCCCTTTCGCAAGTAATTGTTCACTCCACTCCTTGTCGTGTGACGGTTCAGCTTTGTGCTCGAGTTGCACTCACAGATGAGACATATATCATATCATGACAACACACAAACCAACACTACATCCAGCCACAACCACAAAAGGGCTAGCATTGCTCAAACAAGGATAAGACATATATTATCCCACAACAACACACAAATCAACATTACATTCAACACCAACCACAGAAGTGCTAGTTGTTCCAATTCTAGATGTAACATGAGTGAGTCTCAGCAGGAAAGATAAAAGGCTGAGGTACAAAATGACACAACAAAACTATATAAGTAAAAGGAAACAGAGGCTTTACCCCGAGATGTCTGTTTATATATCAAGGAAGAAAAGAAGAATGTCAGAAAGATATGCTGCAAAGGAAGTAAAAAAAGGCATCTGCATGGCGCTTGATGAAGTCACGTGTCCATTCCCAACACTAGTATTGTCCAAACAAGACATATATCATCCCACAACAACACACAGCCTAATATTGCATCTAGCAACAACCACAGATGTGCTAATGTTGACATATATCATCCCATGACAATACACAAACCAACATTGCATCCAGCAACAACTACAAAAGACATCACAGACTACTAGTAAGGCTATGTCCAGCAGCAATTTATACTAATAGCTCAATACTTCTATTGTGAACTTTATCTATATTAGGAAATTATTTCCAAAAAAGGAAAAGATAGATACTATTGACTCAACAAATTGACTTATAATCACAGCTTTATAGCTCAAGTGCAAACTTTATCTATATTAGGAAATTATTTCCAAAAAAGGAAAATTTGAACATGCCAAAACAAAAAAAGTAGATACTATTAATAGCATCCCAAATATATTTCAATCATATAAATAGCTTCTTTCCTTATTGAGAAAAACATAAAATACTTGCCCAGAGCTGGCGATAATAATGAGATGAAACTTTTGCTATCTAAGATTAGATATTGTTATTTATTATCTCAGATAATTGTATCTTATCTGAGATAAGATATTTGTTATCTAAGATAAGACAATTGTTATTTATTATCTTAGATAAAATAGTATTCTAAGATAGGTCAAAGTACAATAATATGATAACATAGGTTTTAGCACAATTTCATAACCAACTTTGAAATAAGAAATATTTTCAATATACTATAAATATTTTCAAAGGCTATAAATATTTTTAACAGACTGCAAATATTTTAAACACTAGAAATATTTTCAAAAGATTATAAAATATTTTCAACAGAGTATAAAACATTTTCAAATGTACTACACAAGCTAGATAATATAATTAGAAAACAAATGAAAAAACTTGTAGATTTCATAATAGCAACTAGCTTTAAAGTGATTATTCAAAGATTCAAGTATCAATATTAGGCCATAATTTGTAACTTTATAAGCTTGACTAGTCTAGCCTATTGCACATCACTAGCAGAAGCAGAAAAAGTCAACTATTATTTTTTTCTCTTGAATTTGACCCAGTATCTATATCTATAACTTGTATAGATTTATCTTCTAAAATAGAACTCAAATTACAAATTGAGCAATTATTGCTTATATATGTATCTGTCTTTTTCACTGCATATCTGTGTTTGCTGATGTCTATCCCTGCAACTCACATAAGTTTATTTTTCAAAATGCACCCAAGTTACAAGTTAAAAAATTATTCAAGTAGTTTACAGCAGCTCCTTTGCTCTGACTTGAGCTTTGACTTTGGTTTCAGTATTAAACACAGCATTATCAGATCAAATGCTGATTGCTAGCTAGGGAAGAATTTTGAGCCAAATATTTTTAGCAGCCAGAATTTAAAATTTGATATTTTAGTCATATCCATGCATTGCTGGATAGAGAATGTCTGTATGAACTGCTGCACCAAGTTTCAGCTTTACTACATAAGTGGTTGGCCCAGTACAGTCTATTCTTTAGCAGGACTTCTGGCACTGCGTGACATAGAAAATATTTACTGGAATTTCTAGAAAATATTGTCAAATATATCAAACATATTTCTAAACAGGAAATATATTTTACAGAAAAGAAAATAAATATGCATGTTTATTTTATTTACTAACTTATTTCTTGCCAGGCCTTTTAGGTTAGAAAATACCCTGGAATGTTACAACCTAAGAGGGGGTCAGGGAGGGTCCACTGAAGTGCCATTTTCTGCATTCATTTCATCTGTGAGCATTTGTATGAACTTTTTGAGCCTATCAACTGTTGGCAACAATATTTCTGATTTTGAGATGAACAGAATCTTGCTGCTTCCTTGTCATTTACTGCTGAGAATGCATCTGACTTATAGTTGATTAAATGGCCTGCAAAAAAACTTATGATCTGATGGTATTCCTACATACTGCAGGCAATGCCAAGAAAGCAAGACACCACCTTGCGAGAATGACCAAAATTTGCAAGTTGTCTGCAAGTGTTTGTATGAACTTTTTGAGCCTATCAACTGTTGGCAGCAATATTTTTTGATTTTGAGATGAACAGAATCTTATTGCTTCCTTGTCATTTACTGCTGAGAATGCATCTGACTTATAGTTGATTAAATGGCCTGCAAAAAACTTATGATCTGATGGTATTCCTACATACTGCAGGCAATGCCAAGAAAGCAAGACACCACCTTGCGAGAATGACCAAAATTTGCAAGTTGTCTGCAAGCATTTGTATGAACTTTTTGAGCCTATCAACTGTTGGCAACAATGTTTTTTGATTTTGAGATGAATAGAATCTTGCTGCTTCCTTGTCAATTACTGCTGAGAGTGCATTTGACTCATAGTTGGTTGGATAGCCTGCAAAAAACTTATGATCTGATGGTATTCCTACATACTGCAGGCAATGCCAAGAAAGCAAGACACCACCTTGCGAGAATGACCAAAACCTGCAATCAATTTGTGAGTTCTCACATGAAATATGAATCGGACCTTCTACCAACTGGCAGTATATGACCTTATGATTCAAGCTATAAGCTGGCAGCTAACCCACAGCACATATGGTGCCTCATACTTACTTTTAGATACTCATATTGCCTTACAGGACTTTCCACAATTTACTGATGTACTATCCAACATTTTCGAAGCAGTCCAAAGGGCAGGGTTTTGAGGAACCGGCATCATTGGCATATGGAAATGTGCAGAAATCAACCCAGGTGAGTTCTCTTACTATTCCATCAGCAAACCCGACCAGACGATAGTTTGCGAAAGTTTGCAAAATATTGTCGACATAGCATGAAACGCAGGTAATGTTCTTGACCTACCATAAGTAGCTTATTTTTGACATAAAAACAAAGTATTGTTAATTTTTCATAGGATTCTCACAAGAAGTTTTATGACATTCAATACCTAGGTAACTTTTTGGACGATACATAGCCATAATAACTTTGAAGGGCATTGGATAGTAGGTTTGAAAGTTTTGCTCACTGGCAAGAGTTCATTTCTCAACAAAAGGCCCAGAGAGCTAAAAATTGTTCTGCATGATTTTTGTGAGGAAAATAGATTGATTGAGCAGTCTCAGTTACATGGTAGCTATCAAATGGGTTCAAATTACACTATGGCAAGACGAGGCGAATACAGCCAGTTTAATCACAGGTAAGAATGCAATACAGCTGTGCGAGCAGAGAACGAATTCGAGTTAGGACAGCACAAAGCAGAGAAAAAACAACTCAGCCAGAGAGATAGGAACCGAAGCAATAGCCGCCTGTTTATTGGTGGACATATCGCCTAACAAGCTTGTGGGGCGGTTGAGATGGCGAAAGCGGGATTCGACGAGAGGAGCCATAATCATGATGAGAGAACCTTTGATCGTCATGGCTCTGCTCGCGAGGGCGATGTGAAGACCCTTGAGCATGACGAGGAGAGTGAGAAAATTCATCTCTGTGACGAGATGGCTGGGTAGGCGATGACTGAAACCGACGGGTAGAAGGCAAGTGAGGAAGACGGGACCATTCCATCGCTATTGGTGAATGGCTCTGGTGCCGCATAGATGATTGACGAACACACTGATGACGTGGCGGAAGGTTTTGGCATTCCGTGAATGGTGAACCATTTTGTGGACGTCTTTCGTCCTCGTCCTCGTCCTTGTCTTCGTCCTTGTCTTCGTCCTCGTGGGCATCCTCCTCCTCCTCGTCATCGCCTTGGACATCGCCTTGACGCTCGCCTGGCAGATCGGACCACTGAGAGTGTCTATCCACGATTGAACTTGAGGATGCGCCTTTGCCACGTTGCCGTTCTCGGTGGCTATCAACAAAGTCAGCAGACAATAACTACAAAGGTGGGGGGAGAACACAATGACCGAATATCCCTAGCCGCCTGTCTATCGGCAGCTTTCCGAGCTGCTCGTTTTGCCCGAATCGTGTCAGCCATGGTGGGCGCACGATTTTCATCCTCGCTATCGCCTTCCGGATGAGTCCCAAAGATATGCCTGTCATGAAGGCGTGAGATAGGTAATAAAGTAATACGCATTCCAACACGCGAGAGTATCTTGGGTCCACGTGTTATCAGCGTCTTCGAGAAGGGAAGTTTGAGCGAAAAGACAGTGGTCGAAGGGTCGTCTTCGGTGAGCCAGTCGTCGAGCACACTTATACAGTGACGAAACTAGAGTGTAAAAGGGGTCAATATCACATCAATTATCAATGGGGCACATACCATTAAAGCCCCGTATACAATCGATCCTGGAGTCACCTTTTTCATATTGCTCAACTCGGCTTGTGGGCGTTTAGTCTTCATCTTGTTTGGTACAGACAGGTCGTCTCTGGTTGACGTTGTTGCAGTGAATATATGCTTTAAAAACTGATATTGAATGATTACATTGCTCATACTTTGAAGTTCGAATGCATAGCACTTATGCGTACAACTATCAGGTTTCTGAGTAGACCACTTTCAGGGATATCTCATCAGGAAAATGCATTTTGATCCTGGCTAAACTTAGGTAAACACAACAATGCCAAAGCTCCCACATCAAACCCAGGACGTGTCAAGATGCTTTGGGAGTCTTTGGGAGTCTTTGGGAGTCTTTCACATGTCCTGAGTTCAATGTGCTGTATATTCCATAGTATCTATTATTATTTGATATATACATATATAATAAACTAATAAATTGACTGATATGAATATTTACTAAGCCAATTATTAACCAAAAAAGAGGAAGCAAGGTCAAGCGAAGATGCAGGTGTCCAAGTTATATCAGGTGTTCCATCAAATATTGGAAATAGCATACAGCTTTGTCGAATATTAGCCAAAGGAATAATCGCACCTTGAACTCTGTTTCCTTGTGAATTTTTGACTTTTTTCACAAGGTACATCATTCCATGGCGTGATTGCGCAGTGTTGGCGAGTGGTGAATACCATTCTACAAAGGCTAGTGGTTCTTTCAGCCACTGAGGAGGAGCAGGTTGAGGACCCAAAGATGTGTCTAAAATGGTGGGAAGAGTGAAGATTACTTTGACTCGACCGATACGTGTTCCTGTTATTGCGACAAATTTATAACAATATAAAACCCAAAATAAAATATATGTTCCTCACCGGCAAGCCCTGTTGACTCGGCATTATCTTTGGTGATTACAACAACTGTGTCGAATCTTCCAAAAGGAAGCCGCCTTGATTTTGGAATGGCTTTAACAATGTCATCTTCCTCTCCTTCCGCATTAACATCATGAATGGATTTGGGATGAAAGCGGAACATATTATACGCATTGACTTTGGTAAAAGGGAGAGTGTGTAGGGCTTCCAAACGACGTCCAGATATAGGGGATGGTGCAAAGGCATTTAAAAAGTGCTTGAGGTAATGTGAAAAATCGGGTGCATTATGTTTCTCTTCGATTAATGAGATAGGTCGATTTGGAAAATTTGGAGATTTGGCAATAGAAATGAGGGGTTTTCCAGGGATAGAACCAGCAGCAGGCTTAGTGGGCAGCTTAGTGGTCGGTGGAATTTTGGTGGACAGATGAGATTCAAACCAGGAGATTTTTTCACGCCTGGAGAGCCAGCGAATCATTTGAGGAAATTCGTCACGTTGATTAGATGCGCGCCAACCTTCCTTGGCAAAATCTATATGCAGGCGTTCAAACATTTCTGTATTATAATTGTCAGTAGTTCTGAAGAGTTCTATCGCCTCAATATAGTGGAGAAGGGAATGGAATTTTGGGATGTTAAAGTCCTTTCGGACGAGAGTGTCGATGAAGTAATGGCGATTTTTGTGGAAAAGATCCAGGGCATCTCGAAGGTATCCAAGGGTGATGGTGTCATGAGTGGGGTATTGCGCAAGATAAATGAAATCTAAAAGAGCAGTAATCACATTGACACCATATATGGGCATCTTGCCGATTAAACAACCAAGGAGGATTTTTGCCATGTTCTTGCGTTCAGGTCCTGAGATTTGGGAAAGGCTTGAGATACCGTTTTTGAATTTGCGAAGGCCAAAACCCAGAGGCAGACATCGAATGCGAGCATCAAGTTCTGCTGGGGTCATGATACGTTGGCACCAAGAAACAAGGTGTTTGAAGACACCTTGGTAAAGTTGATGTAGAACGTCGGGGGTAATGGATCGATTGATATCGCAGAGAGGGAAGCCATCCCAAAAGGGCTTGAACACTGTTCCTGCAACATCGAAGGACATACAATAGGTGTGGAAGGCACGAGGATTGCTGTTCGCTTGTTCTCGACCTTGGTCCAAAATGTTCTTCGTCCATGTTTGACTCCGAGCCTCTGCAGGTTTTGGGTTTTGAAGGTCCTTTGCAGGTGCTTGGCATTTAACACAAGTACCATATTTCGTGCAGGTAACCAGACACTGCTCGGGGTAATCGGCGACATAACAAGTAAGAATAGGGAACACCTTCTGCCATGCACCATCGGACCCAACCATTTCAACACCCTGGTTTCCAGCTTCTACAAGAGGCTCTAGAACGGTTCGCATAGATTCATGGAATACCCGTTGTACTCTAGAACGGTGTTCGACATCTGTCATTTTGGTCCGATCCACCTTGTCGACTGACAGATATGCAATTAAAACGCATGCGTGCTTGGAAGGTTTCCTTCATAACGCTTTTGGAATGTTGCCGATTGTGAGATAAACCGGATATGCAGACTTGTTTCCAGAGAATTGGGTTAATTGGGTTTTGTCGGTAGCGATAATGACCGGTGCTAATGTGGCACCTTTGGGAAGCTTGGACTGTAATTCACAATCAACACCAGAAATCTGAAACCAAGGAATAGCGAACCTGTATAACATGCCACCATTTCCCTGTCCACATCTCATTAAATATCCTCGTCTCCCGATCCTCACTGGAATATACTTTTGTTGGTGAAACCTTGATATGCGGTGAGAGCTCATCATCCTTCCACAAACTCCGTATGGCTTCGACTGGGTTCCGATATCGAATGGTGAATACATCATCTGGCCGATCCTGAAATGAAAGTTGCTTCGTCTGCCACTGGCCAGCCTTCTCTGGCATGTTATCTAGCTTCTGGTGAAGGCCACGAATATTGTGGAAGGATAGTCCTAGTTTCTCAACGACCTATATGTCATCAGCAAGGAAAGAATCCAGACATAAATACAACTTACTCCTGGAATTTGTAAAAGACGATCAAAGGCATTATGACCAGGCCCATCCTTCACTGCCCAATGTCCAATCTTCCAATCAAGCTCTGAAGCGAATGGAAAGAATGGGTTTTCCTCAGCTTCCATAGAGATGTCACCATCTTTATCGGTAAAGGCTTGTTGATGATCTTGTTGTTCTGTTCGTATTTTCTTTCCCGCTGTAAGATCCTCGTCGATGACTCGTGAATCATCATCATCGTCTAGAACTCGGTGGCGATTTGGGGTCTGTGATACAGCTCTTTGAATTCGATTGGAAGCTGTTTCAGGTCCAGGGCCTCCTTGCTGTTCAGAAAGTGAGGCAGGAGTGTTGGGAAGAAAGTGAAGATCGTCCAAAGTGTGGTAAAGGTCTTCTATATCAAAGTCCAAATCAGGATCATCCATAGGATTATAGTTATCCCAATCGTCTTCATTGTCAATGGTGGGCATAGTCTGATTGAGAGGTTGGAGAGGTATATCGTCGATATCAAGTTGCCTGAATTTTCCTTTCATGTACCAAGAGCAAGATTTCGCAGCACTAAGGTGAGAATTCATAGAACGAAGAGTGGCAAAGTAGTGTCCACAGGATGCTTCACATTGATACATTGTGGCCATTTTGTTGAAGAACAAGTAGTGGGAAAGGTGATTAGGAGAATGTTCGCGTGAGAAAGATAAGAAAGAGATAGCATGTTTTCCACAGATGTATATATTTGGTATCACGCAGAAAGATATACCCAATTAATATGACCAACTATCTAATATCAACGCTAGGCATGGGACAACCTGAGCATCTTGTGGTAGAGCTTCCGAGTACGCATTTGTAGAGAATCCAGTCTTACAAGCTCTTTAGCAAGACGTGTAGCAAGTTTTCGAGCATGGTGAGGTGTAATATTTTTTCTAGCTCGTTGACGTATAATATCTTTTGGGGGTGGAAGAGAGGTGATATTGTGGGAGGTTGATGCGAAGCCTGGCCTGCGCTATTGCATAAAAATAAGTTATCCTGAGATGCAATTGAAGACGATTTTTAACACACCATTTCTACTCTGTCTGCTTGCAACAGCAACGCTGTAATCTCATTGTCTTTCTCCTGTATCCTGAGCCTCGTCGGTAAGAATTCATCACTAGACATATACGCTGCACCCTGAGCCTGAGGATAGGATTCAGGCTCTGATGAATAATCGAACTGGGCCCAAGGCCTCAAGGGAAGGGGGGCCTGTAACTAAAATCAGTTAGTTTGATACCGAGTCTCTAAAGCAAGAAATATACCTCTCTTTCATAGATATCCGAGGTTGGCACAACAGTCTCAGGTTTGGAGTAAGATGCGAAATTCGACTCCATTTCACTTCCTTCAGCGTCTTCAGAATCAGGGATATGGGGTTGCTCCCACAGATTGAGTGATGATGGCTTGAGCGGCATAAGAATAGTCGTAGTATGTGTAGAGGTAATAGACTTACAGTGAGGCTTGCGCCAGCACATGGTGATCATGCTTTAAAACAAGTGTCAATAAATGGGGAAAGCTGCTAGGGAAAGCCAAAGAGCCAAAGACCAAGAGACGCAGGACATGAAAGTCGTTGACATCACGTGAAGCAGCTTGAGAGAGATAAGTAAGAGAAATGATTATTCCCCTGGTGGCTACGTCCTAGAGAATACATATGGTCTTCCAATATTCCAACAAATGCTAATGAATGAAATTCAAAAGTGTTATCGGAGATAATCCAATAAAGATACGCACCAAGCAGGTCCAAGTGATTTATGTCTGCGGCTACTCCTCCCTCTCCTCAGTCTCACCATCCTCATCCTCATCCTCATCCTCATCTTCATCGTCAAGGTCATCATCGTCCTCAGGAATAAACACCTCTCCATGTTTGATGCGCTCCAAGTGTTGTTGGATGGCCTCTGAGATTGTAACACCAAGAGTATCCCCATGATATCCCCAGCGAGGACCAGTGTCAGAGAGTAAGAGTATGCAGTATTGATGTTGATGGTTCGGTTTATAAACACGATCCCCCTCAGTCACTACCGTCCACTGATTTTGTTGATTCTTGAAAAATAGTGTTGATGTCGAAACAAACAAGTCGCCGGCTCGTCCAATTTCCAAGGCATCGAAATCACCAGGTGAGATGGATTCACTGGAGAATATTGTGTAGGAGATTGAGATTCCTGGGCCAGTTTGGATAAGGCGGATTTCAGATTGGATGTCCATGGTGGTTGTGGTAAAGTCGCAAACAAGGTTGACATCAGAGTTACCATTCACGGATTTCCACCCTCTTACTATAATTGTCATAATATATATTTCAAGAGT
>Ga0307517_10005053_pt1 | contig 20049 bp, 24 predicted proteins | sample 23_EM_MG_FD_194515 | JGI IMG/M metagenome (GOLD analysis project Ga0307517, IMG submission 194515) | Populus trichocarpa ectomycorrhiza microbial communities from riparian zone in the Pacific Northwest, United States - 23_EM | ecosystem: Host-associated > Plants > Roots > Unclassified | place... | reverse complement strand
TAAAAAAGAAAACTTATTGTTGGACCCTAATATATGTACATTAGCACAAGCAGACCCCCCTATCAAAACCTACTTATCTTGATAAGTCCCTCTAAATTTCCATTTTACAAAAAAACAAAACAAAGCAAAATACCTTATTATCCTCTTCAAAATTTCACATCTCTCTCTATGCAGGTGGTACACCACCACCTTCCCCTCTGTGTATAAAAACTGCAACACAGCACACCTCTCTCTCTCTATCACTCCCCCACTCCTCTTGCCCTCCAGATCACACTCTTCTTTGCTTCTCTCTCTTCACATTTCTCTCTACGAGCACCACACCTTTCTTTCTTCCCTTATTTCTATAATAAATAAGAGGAATTCCTGTATTTGCTGTCTTTGAAGATCAGAGGGTGGTAAAGAAGAAGAAGAAGAAAAGGGAGTGTTGTATGTCAGTAAATTGTAAAGAGATTTATCTTTGTGGGATTGGTGAGCTTGTGAATCCTTTGCAATGGCCTCAACTTCGAAAAAGACGACGCCTTCTCCTCCTTGTTGTGACTCTACTACTCCCGCTCCTCCTCCCATTCGCCGTGACGCCACCTCCTCCTCCTCTTTGGTTCCGCAAGATTGGACGGTTCCCTCCGCTGATCGCCGCCCCGTTGTCGATTCTCTTCCAGAACCTTCCAAAACAGCCTCCGGTACTAAAAGTATTTCCTCTCTCTACCTTTCCTTGATCATTCCTTGCTTTATAATTATTTATCTCTGATAAATCGACTCTTGATATGTTTTGTTTCAATATCCGAATGCCTCGCCTCCATTGTCTTTGATCATCACCGGGATCATCGTGATGTTTTTATAAAATCTGCTGAATATACTGTAAACTTATATATATTTATTTTCTTGGTATTGGAGAGTTAAAGATGGCGCATGCTTCTCGATAATCAAGAGCAAATTAAATATGATTTATTGAGATAAAATTGATTGTAATCAGATTGAGACATTTCTATCTCATCCTGGGTCACTGGATTAATTATACATTTATTTGAAATTGGATTTTAATTAAGAATATAGACAAAAGCTAAACACATTTATTACCTTCTTTTGTTTATTCAATTTCATGATAAATGTCTATATATATTATCATTAATTGAATTCTTACATTAAAATTCTTCTCTAATATGTCTACCTTAGCAAACAAACTCTTATTCCCACCAAAACAAAAGCATCCTCGATTGGAAAAAAGAAGAAGAAAAGGAAAAACCAAAAAAATCAACCTTTTCTACTTAGATTTATTAACATCTATCGAACTGTATGCTTCTAAATAAATATGAGTGTAAGCTCACTTTTTATCATCTTTCTATGATTTTCACTCCTAAAAAAGAAAAGCATGTGTGTGAGATTGTTTTAATAATTTTACAATAGTCAAACATGTTAAATGATCTTTGTTCCATTTCATTAAAAAGTTCGAGCTTAATTACAAAATTTATAAATGCTTATTAACAAAAAAAAAAAAAACAATTTCTTTTCCTTTGTTTTAAGATGAATCTTCACTGCAAAAATTGTTCTATAAAATATCCAAAAGAAAAAAATTATTAATCTTTAAATGAAATTTAGCACATGCATATCTCCATGTGGATTACTCAAGTTTTGAAAAAATAATTTGAAGATGCCCTATCCCTTACCTTTGTATGAGTTGAAAAACATTCTGTGAAGTGAAAATTATTGTTAATTGATTGAGATCATCAGAGTATTGGTAATAGTGAGTTCAGCCAAAGAATATATATAGCATCAAGATTCAAATGAAAACAAATAAAGTATAAGAGATACAAGAAAATTCTTCACTAGAAATTTAATATTAAAGATAATTAAAGATTGAAGAAATTAAACTCACTAGGTTTAAAGAGATTATCTAATTAATTAATCTTTGTTATACTCTTATTTTATTTATTTTTATATCTTTTAATGCTATCCATGCAACTGACTAAAAGAAGGTCATTTACTGATAATTAAAATGTAGAACTGTACTTTGACATATGTTAAATCAAAAATTAAAAAATCATGTCAAAATTCATCAATTTTGTTAAATGATTTATTGAATAATAATTATAAGATTAGTGCAAACGGTACAATTACCTCACAAGTTATCTAATCCTTTTATATTTTCGCTTTTTAACTAGCATTAAAAATATGGGAAGGAAAACAAATGAATATTACTTCACAGCCAAAGGAGGATAACAATGTGCTCACTTTGATGGGGAGAAAAAATTAAATAGTCACCCATTGAAAATTTAGAAGAGAATAATTTATAGTCAATGTGTCGATGAGGGTATGTAGCTCAATGATGAAGCTGTCTTACATGGCACAGAATGAATACCCTCCACTGCCCCATCTTGGTGACTCACGACACGCCCTTGCTTTATTTCATGATTATTAACCAGGATAATGCCCTATTTGTTCTGATGTGATATAAAAAATCATTGACTTTCTTGGATTCTGTTTTGCGGTTCAATGTTCTCTCCGGCAGCAGCTTTTCAACTGATGATGCTGCAGTGTATATTTTGTTTGGCTGGTTGATGGTCTTTGTTGTATTATGTTCAGCTGTTATCCCAGTCATGTTAAGGGCTCAGACCAGCCATCCTTTGGATCCTTTGTCTGCTGCCGAAATCTCTGTTGCAGTGGCAACTGTTAGGGCTGCTGGAGCCACTCCTGAGGTTATTACATATGCTATTTCTCTTTTTCCTAAATTCTCTTGTAAAATGATATGATAGTTGCTGAAATAGTAAGCTAATTTGTGTTTTCGGTTTCAGCTTAGAGATAGCATGCGTTTCGTTGAGGTGGTTCTGTTTGAACCGGATAAGCATGTTGTTGCACTGGCAGATGCATATTTCTTTCCTCCTTTCCAACCATCATTGCTTCCCAGATCAAAAGGTGGACCTATAATTCCTACAAAGTTGCCTCCAAGAAGGGCTAGACTTGTTGTTTACAACAAACGGTCAAATGAGACAAGCTTATGGATTGTGGAGCTCTCTGAAGTACATGCAGCGACTCGAGGTGGACATCATAGGGGAAAAGTGATTTCATCTCAAGTTGTTCCAGATGTTCAGCCTCCAATGGTTTGTCATTTTTCGCTGGCATTTATTCTTACTTCTTCCACTCTTCATGTTCATTCGGTCTTTGAGTTGCACTAATGAGGAAAGTAAATATTTACAACTACTGTTTATTTAATTGGGATTTATCCCAGTTAGTAATCATAAAAAAGTTAAGAAACTAGAATTCTAGATGCTATACTTGTCAATGATGAGTCTTGTAGCAACCATGTGCCTAAATTTTAACCACACACTTTTCCAATTGAGGGAACCTGTCATGTTCCAATATCTTGAAACCATAGATAGCAAGTAATTTCAGAAATCTCTAATTCATGGCTTCATCAACTTATTATCAAAGAAATTATTCTTTGTTTGATTTTGTTTGTTATAAGCTATTTTGTTTTAGTAAACGTCATATTTAATGGCCCATTAGCCTGGTCTGAAGATGAAACCTGTTTTCTTAGCTGATAAGTGCATTATTAATTTTGTAACTTTTAGAAGCTGGTATATTTGAAATGACTTATTAGTATTTGATAGATGAGCTGTATTTGCTCACTCATTTATGTTGTTACTTTGTTTAAATATTCTATCTGTAAGTTCAGGATGCTGTTGAATATGCTGAATGTGAAGCTGTTGTCAAAGACTTTCCTCCATTTAGAGAGGCAATGAAAAAAAGAGGTATTGAAGACATGGACCTTCTGATGGTTGATGCCTGGTATGCTAATTTCTTTCCTCACATTAGCGGCTGGGAAGTTGCAATAGGATGGTGTGAAGTTATTGATATTTCATGTACATATTTATGCCGCAGGTGTGTTGGTTACCACAGTGATGCTGATGCTCCAAGCAGAAGACTTGCCAAACCACTTATATTTTGTAGAACTGAGAGTGACTGTCCAATGGAAAATGGTTATGCACGTCCAGTTGAGGGCATCCATGTACTTGTTGATATGCAAAACATGAGGGTCATTGAATTTGAAGACCGTAAACTTGTTCCCTTACCTCCAGCTGATCCATTGAGGAACTATACTCCTGGTGAAACAAGAGGTGGTGTTGATCGAAGTGATGTGAAACCTTTACAAATTATCCAGCCTGAAGGTCCAAGCTTTCGTGCTAATGGACACTATGTAGAATGGCAGAAGGTACATGACGACTTGTTAAATTTATCTGTTATTAAGTTCAGAAAATTATGATGAAGAACCTGATTCTATTCTTGCTGGTTGACAGTGGAATTTTCGCATTGGATTCACTCCTAGGGAGGGCTTGGTTATACATTCAGTTGCCTATGTTGATGGTAGTAGAGGGAGACGACCTATAGCCCACAGGTTAAGCTTTGTAGAGATGGTAGTTCCTTATGGAGATCCAAATGAGCCACATTACCGAAAGAATGCATTTGATGCAGGGGAAGATGGCCTTGGTAAAAATGCACATTCCCTAAAAAAGGTTTGTTAACTACTTTACCTAGTCTGCTACAAATTAAATTATATATTTTTTGGTAGATTTGATAATAATAAAAACTACCATTGCAGGGCTGTGATTGTTTGGGCTTTATTAAATACTTTGATGCACACTTTACAAACTTCACTGGAGGTATTGAAACAATTGAAAATTGTGTATGTTTGCATGAAGAGGATCATGGAATTCTATGGAAGCATCAGGATTGGAGGACAGGTTTAGCAGAAGTGCGAAGGTCTAGGCGGCTGACGGTGTCCTTTATTTGCACTGTTGCTAATTATGAATATGGATTTTTCTGGCACTTCTATCAGGAAAGTTATATCCTATACTATTTGTGTTCCATCCATACACATCTATGCTAATTTAGATGTTGCCCTTGTGAACTATGAGAAGGTGCCAGTCGCAATATGCATAATTTTACAGCGTCTACACTACTTTATGGACCAATGACAGTATAATGTATGAACTTTCTGGAATACTTTGTCTTCTTTTCTATTACGTAGCTGCACCTATTCTCCAAATGTTGATTTAAGCGAAGTGATAGATTGTGTTTTGTGTAGTCGTTGGTTGTACTGTTCACTCTTGAGAATGAAAATGACATGTAAGTTTGTTGTTACAGGATGGAAAAATCGAAGCTGAAGTTAAGCTTACGGGAATCCTTAGCTTAGGAGCATTACAACCTGGGGAGACTCGAAAATATGGTACTACCATTGCCCCAGGTCTTTATGCACCAGTTCATCAGCACTTTTTTGTTGCTCGTATGGACATGGCTGTTGATTGCAGACCAGGTGAAGCTTTCAATCAGGTACTCTACATTGAATTTATGAGCTCCTATTTCAAGTTTTAAAGTGCTCAGGTCGTGCAATGCCTGCTAGTCAAGTTCGAGTGTGTGTTTGTGTTAAAAGAGGGAGGGTTCTATTAGAGAACAAAATTGGGAGTTACTTTTGGAGAGTTTCTGAATTTTTTAAAGTAGTTAGAAGATTCAAAAAGGCATGACATTTCTGCAAATGAATACAATGCCTCATTAATACCAACGCTTCTGTAGTCAACCATCAAGATTTCTCAGCCACCATGAGATGATGCACCTCATTGCAAGCTGCATCCGTAGTCTTTGTTTCATAATTCCTCAGTTCTGAATTGTTAATAAAAGTTCGATGTATGTTTCTGGAAAGGTTTGCTTTTTAAAAATTACAATATACCCTTGTTTTTATATGTATATAACAGATGGCTCTATTTATTTATTTTTTCATTTGTGCAGGTTGTGGAGGTAAATGTTGAAGTTGAGAAACCTGGGGAGAAAAATGTCCACAATAATGCATTTTATGCCAAAGAGACGCTGCTCCGATCAGAATTGGAAGCAATGCGTGCTTGCAATCCACAAACAGCTCGCCATTGGATTGTAAGTCATTCTTTCCCCTGTTGTAGATGCTCTTCATGAGTCATTGTTAAGGACTGATACAAGTGCTTCTTCCCTTGAAATGCTTCATGTTGGATGTATTTATTCTGGCATATTGTTTGCTTCACTGCATTACTGTATCTATGGGATATTACTGGGAGCCAAGACTCCTGGTTTTAATTATATGAAATGGCTAATGGGGCCTAGGTGCTAGTACTGAAAAAAGAAAAGCTTTTGTTCACGTGACACTGTGAGTCTGTCACCCAGAGTAGAAATTTTATAATTTATGCTGATACGTACTTGCCTTTAGAAAAATCTCATAGTTAACCATTTCATGCTATTTATTCTTCAGGTTAGAAACACTAGAACAGTAAACAGAACTGGACAATTAACAGGCTACAAGCTAGTACCTGGTTCCAATTGTTTGCCATTGGCTGGTTCAGAGGCTAAGTTTTTGAGGCGAGCTGCATTTTTAAATCACAATCTTTGGGTTACACCTTATACACATGGTGAGATGTTTCCTGGAGGAGAGTTCCCTAATCAAAATCCACGTGTTGATGAAGGACTGGCTACATGGGTTAAGCAGAATCGACCTTTAGAAGAAACTGATATAGTTCTTTGGTTAGTTGAAAATATCTTCTCTCAGTTTGTCTCTGAATCACTCCTTCGTTCATCTTCTTTTGGATTCATCATTTTATATTAGTCAGATGACGTAGTCTTTGACTTCATGCTATTTTTAAAAGACCAAGGTGGCAGACACTCGTTTGTGATGAATGTGCTGGACTAACCCACTAAAATGGTTTTCGTAACTTGACATATAGAGTATTCGTTCCATAATAACCATGAAAACATCAACAGCTTCATAATTTGTCATACCTCATATTGTTTGTAGATTTTTAATGCAACATTTACAAGCTAAGCGTCACAGAAACTCTTCCATGTGTCATATCTGATTCAGTTTATTACAGGTATGTGTTTGGGATCACACATGTTCCTCGGTTGGAAGATTGGCCGGTCATGCCAGTGGAGCGCTTAGGCTTTATGCTTATGGTAATTACTTTGCACATACAATCTCATTTCTTTCCTCAATGTCTTTGAAACTTCTCTGTTGGTGCTCATGAATATTGTCCTACACAATGAAGCAGAATGTTGCTAAATTTGTATAGAATTATTGCAAATGGCGGTGCAAGTGCTCAAAATATTGGTCAGCCCTTCTAAGAATTCAGTTCACTCTAATCAGATCATTCTCATGGATTTTCTTGATTGATCACGAGCATCATTTAAGATATTTGATGGCTATTCGAACAAGTAATGACTAGCATTAGATTAGATATCCAATCACTTTAGTGGTGAAAATCTTGGTCCTATACTGAACATGTTGGATTACATTATGATCTTCTTTGTGCATGTTCTATATTTCTCTGATTCTGCTGGTGTTTGTGGAATGCAGCCTCATGGGTTTTTCAACTGCTCTCCTGCTGTGGATGTTCCTCCCAGCACATGCGAATTGGATGCCAAAGACAATGATGTTAAAGACAATGGTGTAACGAAGCCACTTCAAAATGGGGTGCTAGCCAAGCTCTAAGCCAGTTACAAACTACTGTAGTCTCCACCAATCATCAAAAGCACAGAACCTCTGAATTTGATGTGTTTCGGGGAAGGAACTGCATGCAGCAAGTGCTAACCAACATGCTAGATCAAAGTTATTGTTTCTTGTACATCATAAACATCTGGATTGGGCTCTTGTGCTTTGATTTGACATTTTGTTGATCGTTGATGTGTTGTGGATTTGAATGCTTGATTAGTCTATCGATGTATAAAAAAAACCTTGTTTTTTGTTTTCGCTAGTAGCAGTTGTTTCTCTGTAACCATTACTAGTGTTGATACTACGGCAAGTTGTGTTGAAAATCAAGGAACGTGTGGATGTATGCTGTCAACTTTGCCACTGGATTTCTCATGTTGAGGTATAAAGTAGACCTTGCTACTTCTTATATGCTGGTTCTATTGGCACAACCCAGCATGTTGTAAACTCCCACAATTCATGCTACAGTAATAGGAGAGACGTTGAAGGATGATTGGTGTATCAATAGCAACAATCCAACATATTATGGTAGTTCAGCCAGCTAAAGAAAGAGACAAGATTGATGTATCAATGGCAACAACCCAGCATGCTATGGTAGTTCAACCAGCTAAGGAAATTTCAACGAATTGATTGAGCAAATCTTGGATTCAAAACAAGGACAGAGCATATCCTGGCAGAGCATATCTTGGAATATTAATACAGCTTTAATGTAATTACCATTCCTGGAAACCTTGGACTCATCCTGGCAGAGCATATCATGGAGATTTAATATCTTTACCTCTTCTTGTTTGTGTTTAAATAGAGGACGTGGTCCTCAGTATTTTGTATTGTGAAAAAACAAAAGTAAATAACAATTACTTCTTTAGCTGTGTTCACGCTTAGAGGAGCCTGACTTTCTCATCCCATTCTTCCTCCTGTTCTTCTTTTTTCTTCTGGTTCAAAGGTGGTCTCCGGACAAAAGCATGCAGCTCAACTCCCCTTACATCCTTTGCAAAAACGTTTCCTCTAAAATATTGTATGCATCACCATATTTTTGATAATCCAACCAAACGACGATAACCCCTGAAGAGTATATCTCCCCTCTATCTTATCATAGGTTTTCTCCAGAGGCTGCCTCTTTCTCTAGAGTTAAAACCTTAAGGTGTCCTAATAAATGGAAGAGGGAAAATAGGGATCGAAAGATAGTGAGTACTTACCTCGTTTGCAAACTAAATTTAAGGCTCGTCGGAAATCTTGCATAGCCCAGAAGAAACTTAGAATTAGTCTTTGCATTCAAAATTTCCAACCAATTGGTGTCAACCGTCAATCTTTTATAAATGTCTGTAACAGTGGACTCTACCTACATGAAGAAATAATGAAACATGTAAAGAAAGAACTAAAAAACAGAATTAAGATTGAAAAAGAAAAGGAAGTAGAATATGGAATGAGTGGTATGAAAGATCTAGATTTTACTCCAGGATTAAGGAAGTTCGACTCGAATGAAAGGTTCAGATTTAACGATTAAGGAAGTTTGACTGATGATATTAATATAAAATTCATTTAGGTAATCAGCCTCTATAGTGGTGACTACTGATACTAGATGTGCAGTATTTTGAAAAAACATTGGAATGTAATTCGTTGAATGTTTTCAGACACCTTATAGTATGAGTTAGAGTACTGCTACAGGGATAACAATGGGGTGTATTTAAATCTTGTTGAACAATGTGGAAGGGTGTATGCAGGTTGTTTTAATAATAGAAAAGTGGTGCATTTGGGGATAGATTTACATCAAAGTTAGAGCTTTAGAATGTGTTTAAAAGGGAAAGCTTTTGAGACAAAGGTCAGATAAGAAATTGCTTCAAGATTCAGAATGAAAAATTGAGTAGAGTTGTCAAATAACATAAATAAAGATTGAAGGGAGAATACAAAAGAAGATAGGTTTGTCAAGGCATGGGATAAAATGTCAGGCCACTGGAAATTATATGGAGTTTACTACTTAGTAAAGTTTATAAATGGTTGAATCTGTCTTGTAAGTTCTTCAGATATAAAGCTTTATATATATATATATATGGGTGCGCGCGCGCGCGCACGTGCACTGTGATTGTTGTGTGTGTGCACGCGCTCATCTTTGTAAGTTAACGATTGAACTTGTTAGCCAACTGGTGCTTAGAAGATTTGATAAGATGATGGATGTAATAAATAATCAATTAAGTTGTAGTTTAATGAAAGCTAATAATCATGTATTTGTAAAATCTTATCTTGTAAAATTGATTATTTATCTAATTTAAGAAGTGCTAGCTTAGCATGTGTAATAAATGTTGTCACTTGCTTGAGTGGCTAAAGGCCTGTTGTGGGGATGAATTGCTATATGAGTAGGAATTAAAATTTCCTTGAATTACTATACATATTTTTAAGAGAGGAGAAGAACTGTCAATGACTCGGATAGAGAAAATTTTGCCAAAATTTTAATGGAATTGTTAATGACAGGTTAAGGATTCAAAATATGATAGCAAATAACAATGATTTGTATTACATACCAATGCACGTGAAATGTAAAAGAAGATCATAGTGAATTATCTGCATTTCATATTTCATTTGTTTGTACATAATTATTTATTGAGCTTTGCACCTACGTACCACTTTCTTGTTTCACTCTCAGCATTATTATTTACTCATTTCTATAGAAGGCATGCATAACTTCAATATGGCACACACCTTGATTGATGTCTTGATAATCTACTACCAGTACTTGAAACATTTATACTCCAGACTATAATGAAAGTGAGAGGATGCTAAACCATTTTGGAGCGGGAGTTTGATCGGAAAAAATTACTTGTATGCACAACTAGAGCTTTAAACATGTATTATGTTAATTATGTGCGTAAAAAAACCTTATATAGTTTAATACAACACAAACATGAGATGATTGACTGAAATTTTAAAAGAACATTGGAAACAATGTCTTAACATGTTTAGGATGGAAGGATCGATATTGCAGAGCTTGTACTATGATTTAGAAACACAGTATTAGCTAAAACATTGAAGAAGGATGGGTGTTCTTGGAAAGGTGGCCATATTTCTCTATGAAATAGCAAGTTCAAGAAAAAAAATTTAATATTCGGGTGTTATTGAAACTATTAGTTGATTTTTTAATGAAGAGCTAAAAATGATCTGTTTGCTCAAAGTAGATGTCATAAAACCAAAAAATCTAAAATTTTGAAATATTTCATGAGAAATTGCGATGAATTCAAGGTATATATCTCAATTTAAGGTAACACAAATGTAGTTCTTAATCATTAATGGAAAATAAAAATTATTTTGATATTATTGTTAATTATTTACAATCTAATAATATTATTATTTTCATATAGAATTGCATTGGTGTGATTGATGTCACACATGTGCGTGCTTATGTATCTCAAGAAAATTAAATACTATTTATCGGTAGAAAAGATGTATTGCCGCACAACGTAGTGGTTGCATGTGGCTTTGATATGCAATTCATGTTTGTTTGGACAAAATGAGAAGGTAGTACACATGACACTCATATTTCTTTCTGAATGCTATTAACAATCCCAATGTAAAATTTCCAAAAACATGAGAAAAATTAAATGTTATTTTAACTACAATTATGGTTAATTTATATTTGTGAAATTACTAACAAATTCTTACTTATTATTGCAGGGAAATATTATTTAGTTGATGTTTGATATCCAAATAAGTATAGATATTTAAGTCTATATAAAAGTGAGAAATATCACTTGTAAGATTTTCAGCGTCAAGAACAACTAAGAATTCAAGAAGAAAACTTCAATCGTGCAAACTCATTATTATGCAATGTGATTGAACGCGCTTTTGGAGTATGGAAATAGAGATAAATAATTTTACAAAATATACTCGTGTATCCGTATAAATCACAAGTTCAAATTGTAGTGGTATTAATGGCATTGCACAACTATATTAGAAGGAAGTCGTAGGAAGATGTGACTTTTAAAGAATATGATCGCAGTCCCAATTTCATTTCCGATGATTTTTTAACTGATGTCATTCCACGTTCGTAAAGCCGTGAAAACAAGAGGCCTTCTCAAATTGATTATGTTCGTGATGAGATTACAAGTAGTTTAATGTGGCAATAAAAATAGGACATTAATGTCACAATTTTTTTTATATTAAAAATTCAATCCACAATAATATAATTCACAACTACAAAATTACTACATGTTTTTTTAGTCATTTTATTACAAACAACACTTTCAAAAGAATTGTTTTTTACTCAACAATAATTTCAACTATATTTTCAACCAAACATATATTTTAATCTAATAAACCAAAAGTAAAAGTGATTTTATAAAACATATTTTTGTCAAACCGTAACTGCAAAAGCTACCACACCAAACATACACTAAAACATACACTAAATGTTTCGTAAAATGTAAATGCCATGTATCAATTTCATAATCTTACAATTCCTTTTACCAACTGTCTTTCCTAAAAAACAAAAAACAAAAGAAAATATAATTTTAGGGTAATTGATGTTAGATGGGGTAGGCAATTCATAATGTAACTTGAGGTTTGCTTAAAATAATTACTAGATTGGTTGTTTATTGTGACACTCGGTTAATTTGAGAAGTATAAGAAAGTAATTTATGATTTTGGCATGTTTATAGCCTTTCATTAAAAAAAAAAGTTAAATTCTTCTTTTATGTTTTTTTTTATATTAAAATCTTTTAATTTTTTAATATTTTGATTTTTTATTTGTGTTTAATTACTTTAAGTTAAAGTTCTTCATAGTCTTCACTTTTAATTTCTTAGGAATATTTTAAACTTTAAAATTATATTTAAATATTTGATTTTTGATAGAAATACATTAAAATAATATTTTTTAAAAATATTTTTAATATCAACACATCAAATCAATAAAAAAATATCAAAAAATATTAATTTAAAATAAAAAGTTAAATAAAAATTAAATTATTTTAAAATTATTTTTTAAACATAAAAACAATCCAGTCCAATGTCCAAATTCGGGTAAATTCTCGTACTAACATGATTCTGCCAACTGTGCATATCTAATTGGCTTGTTAAAAGATCGAAATGATTATTCAAGTAAGGCCAAGTAAAAACATCCTATCCTATATTTTCTTCTGCCCTTTTGAAAATTCTCCTTTAGCGCAGAGTCACTAGTCAGTCAGTCACACACTCACACCTATAAGGCCGTCGCCGCCACCACCTCCTCCTCAACTTCCTTCCTTTTCTCAAATCAATCCTTAACTCCTAGATTGTCCAAACTCGTGTCCGTGCAGTACGAGGTTAGAAGACTTGGGCTGTCCAATTCAGTTAACAAAAATGTCCAGTGCTGCAGCTGCAGCTACTTCTACTACAGTTCCTCCTCATGGAGTAGAGGAAAAAACGGTGCAAGAAGAACTCTCTCTTCCGATTTTACTGGCAGATCGTGTCATAAAATCAACCCAAGAGGCTGAATCTTCAAAGCAAGACTGTTCTGACTTAGCAAAACAAGTTGACCACCTTTCCCAAATGCTCCGCTCTGCCGTCCGCCTTGCCATCTCCACTCCTTCCCTCTATGATCGTCCTCTCCGCCGTATCGCTTCCGACATCACCAAAACCTTGACCGTGCACTAACTCTTGTCCGCAAATGCAAGAAACATAGTGAGGTACTTCGTCAAGTGTTTTCTATCACTACAACTGCTGATTTTCGAATCTTTTAGAGTCTTCTATTGGTGATATGAAATGGTTGCTTTCGATTTTTGAGTCTGATGGTGGTGCTCATTTGTCTTTGTTTCCTATTGCTAGTAATGATTGTTGGAAAGTCAAATATGTCATATCCTTTGTATCTAACAAGTATTTGTTTCCGTTTGTATTCCTTAATTATAGTTAGTTTCCTTAGAGTTCTGCTGAATTGTAGCTATGATAGCTTAATTGTAGGAAGTGATAGACTTGTAGAAAACAGTTAGCAAGTTGTATATATTTGCAATCTGACATCAATGAAAATCAATCTAGCAAATTCTCCTTTTTATTCACTTTTTCATGGTATCAGAGCAAAGTTGAGATCCTAACTCATATCTGCACTCCAATCTCTCTTATAGACATCTTCTCAGTTTTTCTTTACTGTTATGGCTAACGATGAAGTTCTACAAACACCTCTGTCAAATTCTGGCAATACTGCTGCCTCCTCTGGTTCATCTAAATCAAGAGTTTTCATCAAATTTCTCCAAATCTGACATCTCGAATCCTTATTTCACTCATCACTCGGATCATCCAGGATTGGTTCTAGTCTCCAAATCTTTGAATGGAGACAATTACTCTGGTTGGAAAAGGGCTATGACTTTGGCCTTGAACTCCAAGAACAAACTCGAATTTGTCAATCGTTCTATCGAAGCTCCTTCAGAAAAGGCTGATCTTGAAGGCTATGCGACTTGGTCGCGATGTAATGACATGGTTCATTCTTGGATCGTCAATACCCTAAATCCAGAAATTGCAGACAATGTGATCTATTATTCTACCGCTCATGAAGTTTGGGAAGATCTACGTGAGCGATTTTCTTAGAGCAATACACCTCGCATCTTTGAGATTCAACGAGATATTGTTTATCTTCGTCAAGAACAACTCTCTGTCTCTGCCTACTACACGAAGTTGAAAGGCTTATGGGATGAATTGACTTCATATTCAGATGCAACACATGGAACACAGGCAGATCAACAAAAATTGATGCAATTCCTAATGGGTTTGAATGAGACTTACTCTGCAATTCGCGGTCAAATCCTTTTAATGAATCCTCTGCCTTCCATCCGCCAAGCCTATTCTTCAGTTTCTCAAGAAGAAAAACAAAGACTCCTCAGTGTTACACAGACCGCAACTGAGCTTGGAGGGAGCGCTGCTATGGCGGTGCGTCACAACAACCGGGGAAAACCAAAATTTTTTTCAAGACCAGATCGCCCATATCAGTCCCCAGCGAACCGCTCGTCTTAGTCTCAGGATGTTCGACCGCAAGGAGAACGACGCTTTGACCAGGATCGGCACCGTTTTGGATCAGGAAAGGGACGACCTCATTGCACTCACTGTGATGAAATGGGCCATTGGGTTCAAAAATGCTTTCAATTACACGGGTACCCATCAGGACATCCCAAGACAAGAATGCATTCAGGCCCAATTTCGAATCACCATAAAGGATTTTCTGCTGCTAATCAGGTATCTGAGGTGTCACACAACGATGAGGTAAGGCCTATGGTTTCATTGTCAGAAACCCAACTCAAGCAACTTTTGTCACTTCTTAACAATCACGACGACAGTTCTAGTTCCAAAGCGAATGCGGTAACAAAGCCAGGTTTGTCCAAACTCAATTCCCACAACTGGATTATTGACAATGGGGCAACAGATCATATTACTTCTTCATCCAAGTTGTTGTATAAAAATAAAAACTGCTCATTACCACCTGTGTTGTTGCCTAGCGGAGACAAAGCGAATATTATTGCAAAAGGATCTTTGCCTCTGAATTCGGTCTATTAGCTGCATGATGTGTTATCTGTGCCTACATTCAAAGTTGATTTGATGTCAGTTAGTCGTTTGACAAAGAGTCTAAATTGCTCAGTGACCTTTTTGCCTTATTGGTGTATTTTGCAGGATCTGGCTACGAGGAGGACGATTGGTTTGGGTAAACAACGTAACGGACTATACTATTTGGTGGCACTAGCGACACAGAAATCTTTGACCAACCTTTCCTCATCTACAAACCGACCTGCATGCAACCTAACCATTTCATCCACCGACCTCTGGCATAGTCGCTTAGGCCACGTATCACCCTCTCGCTTAAGTTTCATTGCTAAGAATTTTTAAAATTTTTCTGTTGAGTCAAAAAATGCTTGCCATACATGTCCTTTGGCTAAACAGAGTCGTTTACCTTTCGGTACTAGTACTATTTCCTCTACAAAGCCATTTGATATTATACATTGCGATATTTGGGGTCGTTATCGACATTCTTCTATTTATGGTGCTAATTATTTTCTTACCATTGTTGATGATTATACACGTTTCACATGGATTTTTTTAATGCGTCACAAAACTAAAGCGCAACCAATTTTAAAACACCTTTTCAGTTATGTTTTCACTCAATTCGAATCTCGCATTAAAACTTTTCGAAGTGACAATGGTGGGGAATTTATCTCACTTCGTTCTTTTTTTCAAGATAATGGTGTCATTTTTCAACATTTTTGTGTTTACACTCCTCAATAAAATGGGGTTGTGGAACGCAAACATCGTCACATCTTACAAGTGGCTCGTGCTTTAAAATTTCATGCTCAACTCCCTTCACAATTTTGGGGAGAATGTGCTCTCACCACTGTCCACATCATCAATCGGTTACCTTCACCGGTTATCTCTTTCAAAACTCGTTTTGAACTTCTTTATTCAAAACCACCCTCTTATTCTTATCTCCGAGTATTCGGTTGTCTTGCTTATGCCACCAATGTTCACACTTCTCACAAATTTGATCGTCGTGCCCTGCCTTCCATCTTCATTGGCTATCCCCTGGGTCAAAAAGCATACAAATTATTCGATTTATCAACCAAAAATGTTTTTACTAGCCGGGATGTGAAATTTCATGAAAATATTTTTCCATATGCCTCTGTCAAGCCTAATTCTGCTGCACCTTTGTTGGACCACAATTCTGGCCCTATTCCATTACTGACCCATGATCCTTTTGACTCAGTTTTTGACCCTGTCCCCACCAAACCTCCACCGCCTCCCATTACCCAAACAGATCCCACTTCACCTCTCGTACCACAAATAGCCTCCGGCCAGCCATCTACGGCCTCCATCGAATCGGCGCCGTCTGACCCATCATCACCAGCGCTGGCCGACCCACCTACTCTCTCTGCCCACTCTCTTCCCTCACCCGAACCAACCCTCCTCCCTCCTGAGCCTCCTGCTCCACCACTCGAACCCCCCCGTTGCTCCAACCGCCAAACTGTCCCACCAATTAAGCTCAACGATTATGTCTGCTCCACCGTTTACTCCGACCAATCGACTTCCCTCGTTCCAGTTCCGACCAAAGGTACATGCTACCCACTGTCAAATTTTGTTTCATATCATAGATACCAGCCTGCTTATCACTCCTTTGTTGCCCAAATTGGTACTGTCACGGAGCCCAAGTCTTATTCTGAGGCAGCCGCTCACCTTGAGTGGCAAGAAGCAATGCATTCGGAATTACAGGCTCTCAAAGCTAATGGCACTTGGTCTCTCACTCCTCTTCCGGCTGGTAAGACTCCCATTGGTTGTCGTTGGGTTTCCAAGATCAAACATAAGCTAATGGCAAAAGGTTTCACTCAATTGGAGGGGATTGATTATCAGGATACTTTCTCTCCAACAGCCAAGATCATCTATGTTCGTTGTTTATTGGCTCTGGCTGCTGCTCGTGGCTGGTCTCTTCATCAACTCGACGTTAATAATGCTTTTCTCCATGGTGACCTCCACGAAGAAATTTACATGTCTCCACCACCGGGGCTTCGGAGACAGGGGGAGGAACACTTGTTTTGTCGTCTCCACAAGTCATTATATGGGTTGAAACAAGCATCTCGTCAATGGTTTGCTAAATTCTCTGAGGCCATCCGTTCAGCTGGATATGAACAATCGAAAGCTGATTACTCTCTGTTCATCAGAAAGCAAGGCAAGTCCTTTACTGCTCTTTTGATATATGTTGACGACATTTTAATTACTGGCAATGATCCCGTGAGTATAACTGATATCAAGAAGTTCTTGCATAATAAATTTCACCTTAAAGACCTTGGTAAATTGAAGTATTTCCTTGGCATTGAGATTTCTACATCTAGGACTGGTATTTTTATTTCTCAATGGAAGTATGCATTGGAAATCATTAAGGATGCAGGTTTATTAGGGGCAGCTCCCATCAATACCCCCATGGAACGTGGTTTAAAATTGTCTGACAAGAGTGAGCTACTCAAAAATCCAGAATGATATAGGCAATTAGTTGGGAGATTTATATATCTCACAGTTTCAAGGCCAGATATTACATATTCTGTCCACATATTAAGCAGGTTTATGCATCAACCTCGAAAGGATCATTGGGAAGCAGCTTTACGGGTTGTGCGGTATCTAAAATCTGCGCCTGGCCAAGGCCTCTTCTTCTCCTCAACTAGTGATCTTCGGCTGCGAGCTTACTCTGATTCAGATTGGGCAGGATGCCGTATTACAAGAAAATCGACTACAGGATACTATGTATTTCTAGGCCCCTCGTTAATTTCATGGAGGTCGAAGCGCTAGAAAATAGTCTCCCTTTCTTCAGCCAAAGCAGAGTATCGTGCAATGACAGGAGCTTGTTGTGAATTGACATGGCTTCGTTATTTACTTAGAGATTTGGATGTTTTGCATCAAGAGTCTGCATTGCTATATTGTGACAATATGGCTGCAATACACATAACAGCGAATCCTATTTTTCATGAACGTACAAGGCACATAGAGATGGATTGTCATTTTATAAGAGATAAGATTCAAGACGGTTCTGTGGAAACAAGATTTGTGAGTTCTGAAAATCAGCTAGCTGACATTTTGACCAAGGCTTTGGGAAAGGAATTTTTTATACCTATGGTTCGCAAGTTGGGATTGCAAGACATCCACTCTCCAACTTGAGGGGGAGTGTTGGAAAGTCAAATCTGTCATATCCTTTGTATCATTAACAAGTATTTGTTTCCCGTTTGTATTCCTTAATTATAGTTAGTTTCCTTAGAGTTCTGCTGAATTGTAGCTATGATAGCTTAATTGTAGGAAGTGATAGACTTGTAGAAAACAATTAGCAAGTTGTATATATTTGCAGTCTGACATCAATGAAAATCAATCTAGCAAATTTTCTCTTTTATTCACTTTTTTAATGATCCTATTCTTGCTTGGGTCTGGTCTTCTATTTCTTCTGTTCAAATGGGTCAAGTTAAGGATCGTGTTGATGCCGCCAATCAACTTGCTTCGTTAGTGCGTGATAATGATAGGAATAAGAAGATGATTGTTGAAGAAGGTGAGATTTTTCCTTTGTTGAAGTTGCTTAAGGAAGGTGCTTCTGTAGAGGCACGAATTGCTGCTGCCATTGCACTTTTTAATATTGCTAATGATAAACATAGAGTCAGGTTGATTATTGACGCGCTTAGGACTTCGATGATTGTTGGGGTTTTAGAGGATTCACCAATGAAGGTTCAGATTTCGGTGGCCAATTTTGTGGCGAGAATGGCAGATTTGGACGATAATGGACAGGAGGAGTTTATGAGATTGAATGTGACAAGACCATTGATGTCTTTGTTGTCTAATCATTTGGATTTGGAAGTAGTGAATGATAATCCTGTTAAAACTAGTATTCCCTCACTTGTCGAAATGAACAAACAATTAGCTTATAAGAATATTAAGGCTAATTATAATTCGGACAATAGTAGCCATGGTGGTTCACATAATAAGAAGGAGAGGGAAATGGAGACACCAGAGGTGCAGCTTAAGGTTAAGGTTAAGGTTAAGGTTAGTTGTGCTGAGGCATTATGGAAACTGTCAAAAGGGAGTTTGTCTAATAGTAGAAAGATTACGGAGATGAAAGGCTTGCTTTGTTTGGCAAAGATTGTTGAGAGGGAAAAGGGGGATGCAGTTTAATTGTCTGATGACCATTACAGAGATCACGGCGGTGGCAGAGTCCAATGCTGATCTTAGACATGCAGCTTTTAAGCCTAATTTACCTGGTGCAAAGGTGGTTTTGGATAAGCTTTTAAGAGTGATTCAAGAAGAAAGTGATCCAAAGTTGCAGATTCCTGCTATTAGGTCTATTGGTTGCTTGGCTCGAACATTTCCTACAAGGGAGACTCGAATAATGAGGCCTTTGGTTTCTCATCTTGGTAATAGGAATGCGGATATCGCTACAGAAGCTGCAATGGCCTTGGGGAAGTTCGCATGTCCAGAAAATTTCAATTGTTCAGAGCATTCAAAAGCAATTATAGAATTGGATGGGTTCCCCCTTTAATGAAATTACTACGGTCTGGAGATCAGCTCAACTACAGGGACTTGTATTATTATGCTACCTTGCATTGAATGCTGGGAACAATAAGGCTCTTGAGCAAGCACGCGCTTTGAATGCTCTTGAGGGGACTGCTCGATCTGTTTTAGCTCAACATCCTGATTTGAAGGATTTGATTGCCAAGGCCATACACCTCCTCATTCTTTATCATGCTGGAGCTACTCTCAATAGACAGTCTCTGGCATCATGATTACCACCGTTGCCAAAACAACTCATCCTTGTGAGTGTTGTAATATACATTAGACTAGATTCTTATAGTCATTTGATGAAAACTAAGTTGATTAGGACATGATTGTTGAGCTAGATTCAGTGCATGCTTGAGAAATGTATCAGCTTTCAGTTCCACCTAATTGAACTAGGTTTTCTAGCTTTACTATTAATTATTGTCAAGTTTTTTGTTTGTTCTGCAGTTTATACATTTATATTCAACCTTGCTTTACAGCTCTGAAGATACCCCTGCATCAGGGTTGGTTTGGTTTACAGCTTGCAATTTAATAAGCTT